>Ga0209815_1000182_pt1 | contig 48760 bp, 35 predicted proteins | sample CoawatmetaG00DNA_FD_187507 | JGI IMG/M metagenome (GOLD analysis project Ga0209815, IMG submission 187507) | Marine microbial communities from the West Antarctic Peninsula - Coastal water metaG002-DNA (SPAdes) (version 2) | ecosystem: Environmental > Aquatic > Marine > Coastal ...
AAGACTTGCATAATTCAGCAAAAAAATTATTTTTGCACAAAATTAAACAATAAGAAATGTATTGGACATTAGAATTAGCATCTTATTTAGCAGATGCACCTTGGCCAGCAACCAAAGACGAGTTAATCGATTACGCCATTAGAACTGGATCTCCTTTAGAAGTAGTAGAAAACTTACAGGATATAGAGGACGAAGGTGATTCATATGACTCAATTGTAGAGATTTGGCCAGATTATCCGACGGAAGATGATTATCTTTGGAACGAGGATGAATACTAAAAAAACAATTAATATAAAAAGTCTCTAATGAGGCTTTTTTTTTGTTTTCTTTTTATCAAAATAATTCTTTTTTCTCAGGCATATAAAGCCCTGATATACAAGTAAATAATACGGCTATCTTTTTAGCTTCTAAAATATACAGAAAATGAGTGTTTTAAATTCAGTGATAAAACTTTTTGTGGGCGATAAGCAGCAAAAAGATTTAAAAATTTTACAACCTGTTGTAACAGATGTCAACGCATTTGAAACAGCAGTTTCTATCCTTTCCAATGATGCGTTAAGAGCAAAAACGGTGGAGTTTAAAGAAAGGATAAAAGCGGCTACAAAAGAATTTGATACAAATATTGAAACCCTTGAAAAAGAAGCGATAACAGCAGATATTGACAGACAAGAAGCTATTTACGTAGCAATCGATGGTCTAAAAGATGAAGCCTACAAAGTTTCAGAAGCATCGTTATTGCAAATTATGCCAGAAGCTTTTGCTGTTGTAAAAGAGACTGCAAAACGTTTTGTTGAAAACAAAGAAATTGAAGTAACAGCAACTGCATTTGACAGAGAGCTATCAGGGGAACGAGAGCATGTAGTACTGCAGGACGACAAGGCTTTCTGGTTGAATTCTTGGGATGCTGCAGGAAAACCAGTTACTTGGGATATGGTCCATTATGATGTACAATTAATTGGAGGTTCCGTATTGCACCAAGGAAAAATTGCAGAAATGATGACAGGTGAAGGGAAAACATTGGTTTCAACCTTACCTGTATATCTAAATGCCTTGACAGGAAATGGAGTGCATTTGGTTACTGTAAATGATTATTTAGCAAAACGTGATAAGGCATGGATGGGACCTATTTTTGAGTTTCATGGTTTCACTACTGATTGTATTGATTACCACCAACCAAACTCAGATGCGCGAAGAAAAGCCTACAATGCAGATATAACCTACGGAACAAATAACGAATTCGGATTTGACTATTTGCGCGATAATATGGCAAGCTCTAAAGACGATTTAGTACAAAGAGCGCCAAACTATGCCATTATTGATGAAGTTGATTCTGTATTAATTGATGATGCAAGAACGCCATTAATTATCTCTGGCCCTGTACCTCAGGGAGACAGGCATGAATTTAATGAACTAAAACCGTTGGTAAACGATATTGTTGGTATTCAGAGTAAGTATTTGATTGGGGTCCTAGCAGATGCAAAAAAGATAATTGCTAGTGGCGATACCAAAGAAGGTGGATTTCAATTACTAAGAGTGTACAGAGGCTTGCCAAAAAACAAAGCCTTGATAAAGTTTTTATCTCTTGAAGGAATGAAACAAATTCTTCAAAAGACAGAAAACTACTATATGGCAGATAATAATAAATTAATGCCAGAAGTAGACGATGCCCTGTGGTTTGTTATTGAAGAAAAAAACAATCAAATTGACTTAACAGACAAAGGTATTGCCCATTTATCGGAAAAAACATCCAATGATAGTTTTTTCATATTGCCTGATATTGGGGTAAAGTTTGGAGAAATTGATCATTCGGAAATGTTACCTGAAGAAAAATCAAAACAAAAAGAAGCGCTGTATAAAGATTTTAATATCAAGAGTGAGCGCATTCATACCATGAATCAACTTTTGAAAGCATACACTGTTTTTGAAAAAGATGTGGAATATGTTGTGATGGAAAACAAGGTAATGATTGTTGATGAGCAAACGGGGCGTATCATGGATGGTCGTCGCTATTCAGACGGCTTGCATCAAGCAATTGAAGCAAAGGAAGATGTAAAAATTGAGGATGCTACCCAAACTTTTGCAACCGTAACACTTCAAAATTATTTTAGAATGTATCGCAAACTTTCTGGAATGACAGGAACTGCGATTACGGAGGCTGGAGAATTGTGGGAAATTTACAAATTAGATGTAGTAGAGATTCCAACCAATAGACCAATTCAAAGAGATGATAAAGAAGATTTAGTTTATAAAACTGCCCGCGAAAAATACAATGCAGTCATCGAAGATATTGTCGTTTTAGTGGAGCAAAAACGTCCTGTTTTAGTAGGAACAACCTCTGTAGAGATTTCAGAATTATTAGGTAGAATGCTACAAATGCGTAAAATTCCTCACAATATTTTAAATGCAAAATTACACAAACGTGAAGCTAATGTTGTTGCCGAAGCAGGGAAACCAGGTGTTGTTACCATCGCAACAAACATGGCAGGTCGTGGTACAGATATTAAACTTACCAAAGAAGTAAAAGAGGTAGGTGGTTTGGCTATCATTGGTACCGAAAGACATGACTCTAGACGTGTAGATAGACAGCTTAGAGGACGTGCTGGAAGACAAGGTGATGTTGGATCAACACAGTTTTATGTTGCCTTAGATGATAATTTAATGCGTCTTTTCGGTTCTGATAGGATCGCGAAGATGATGGATCGAATGGGATTGAAGGAAGGAGAAGTAATTCAGCATTCTATGATCTCTAAATCTATTGAAAGAGCACAAAAGAAAGTTGAAGAAAATAACTTCGGCATTCGGAAGCGTTTATTAGAATATGACGACATTATGAACGCTCAAAGGGAGTTTGTTTACAAAAGAAGACGGAATGCCCTTGACGGGAAACGTTTGCAAGTTGATATTGCAAATATGATTTATGATACTTGTGAGTCCATAATTAATAGTAATAAGCCTACCAAGGATTTTCAAAATTTCGAATTTGAATTGATTAAGTTTTCTGCGATGAGCTCTCCATTCTCTGAAGAAGAGTTTAAGAGTTTATCAGAAAATGAATTAGCGGAGAAATTATATGAACTTATAAAGGAACACTACCAAAATAAAATTGAAAGAAATGCCGTTTTAGCATTACCTGTGATAAAAGATGTTTTCGAAAATGAAGGCGATAAGTATGAGCGTATTGTAGTTCCATTTACAGACGGTATAAAATCCTTACAGGTTGTAACCAACTTGAAGGAAGCTTATGAAACTGAGGGTAAAAGCTTGGTTACAGATTTTGAGAAAAACATTACGCTTGCAATTATAGACGAAAACTGGAAAGAGCATCTGCGTAAAATGGACGAATTGAAAAACTCTGTCCAAAATGCTTCTTATGAGCAAAAGGATCCTTTATTAATCTATAAGTTTGAGGCTTTTGAATTGTTCAAAAAGACCGTAGATGAAATTAATAAAGAGGTATTATCTTTTTTATTCAAGGGAGAATTGCCAAAACAATCAAATCAAATTTCTGAAGCACGAGACCAAAGAAAAGAGCGTTTAAATACAAGTAAAGCAGATGTTCAAAACTCAACTGAACAAGCGATCTCAAATTCTAGACAACAACCTGAACCCGTTGAAACTGTGGTACGGGAACAACCTAAAATTGGTAGAAATGAGCGCGTTGTTATTAAAAACGTATTGAGTGGTGAGCAAAAAGAAGTAAAATTCAAACAAGCCATACCGCTAATAGAAAAAGGAGAATGGGTGCTAATTAATAGCTAGCTTCCTGCAACTCTTAAGAATAAAAAAACCGTTTAGAAGTTCTAAACGGTTTTTTTGTTTTCAAATGATTCAATTTAGAATATTGTAGGCATTTGTAAATATTGTAAGAACTCTTTCTTCGTTTCTTTCTCTTTGAATTTACCACCAAACTCTGAAGTTACGGTAGAGCTTTCAATATCTTTAATTCCTCTAGAATTTACGCACAAATGTTTTGCATCAATCACGCAGGCAACATCTTGTGTTCCCAAAGCTTCTTGCATTGCTTGTACAATTTGCATTGTCAAACGCTCCTGTACTTGCGGTCTTTTTGCATAGTACTCTACAATTCGATTCATTTTGGACAGTCCAATCACCTTACCATCAGAAATATAAGCAACATGCGCCCTACCTATAATTGGCAACAAATGGTGCTCACAGGTAGAATACACTACTATATTTTTTTCCACTAACATTTCACCATAATTATAGTTGTTGTCAAACGTAGAAGCTTTTGGCATATTTTTAGGATCTAGTCCCATAAACATTTCGTTTATGAAAGCTTTGGCAACTCTTTTAGGAGTTCCTTGCATACTGTCATCCGTTAAATCCATTCCTAAGGTATGTAAAATATCTTTTACACTTTCCTCGATTTTTGCTATTTTCTCTTCGTTAGAAATATCAAAAGCATCTGGCCTTATCGGGTTTTTTGCCGATGTAGACACATGATTTTCTCCTATCTCGTCAATCCTATCGTCATTCATTTTGCTGTTCAATTCAAACATTTCATTCTATATTAGTCTGCAAATTTACGTTTTTGCAACGTATTATCTTAATTTTTGTATCAATTATCGTGATACTTCTATAAATATCATTTGGACTGCTAAAGGCTCTTTTTAAGAATATACCCATGATCTATATAGTGATACTTTGTTCTTAAGGCACTGCTTCCTATTTTAATTTTTCAATTAATACTGCTAAAGAGACCGCTTCTTGCGCGCCCGTAAGCATGTCTTTTAATGTGAAATTACCATCGAAAACTTCAGAGACTACAAAGGCAATCCCTCTACTAGCCACATATTTCCACTGTCGTTTCTGTTGTTTATTGCTTGTTCCTAAATCCGGATAAAATTCACTTTTCACGCCTTGAGTCCTCAATGCTTTGATCGCTTTCATTTTTAAAATATCTGAAGCAGCATCAAAGTTCAAGAAAACCACTTTTGGAGTTGGCAAATCAACAACTTTAAACAAACCCAACTCCTCTAAAACCAAATAAATCCGATCCAGGCCAAAAGAGACTCCAACTCCAGAAACCTCTTTCAATCCAAAGATTCCTGTTAAGTCGTCATATCTTCCGCCCCCTCCAATAGATCCCATTGCAACACTCTTTGGCGCTGCTACTTCAAAAATTGCTCCAGTATAATAATTTAATCCTCGTGCTAAAGTGACATCCACTTCCAAATCTGCTGTGTCTAAACCTAACTGGGCAACTGTATTAATTACAAAGCGAAGTTCTTCAACTCCTTTTATTCCTTCTTCAGAAGTTTCTAACATGCGCTCTAAAGAGGATAGCTTGTCTAAATTAGTCCCTGAAAAATCAAATAAGGGTTGTACTTTCTCAATAGCCTCCTCGGTAATTCCTTTGGACAGCATTTCTTTTACAACACCTGCTGTTCCAATCTTATCTAATTTATCTAAGGCAACTGTGAAATCAATTAATTTATCTTGAGCACCAATAACCTCAGCAATTCCAGATAATATTTTCCGATTGTTTATTTTAATGACAGTTCCAACCAAACCGAGTTTCGTAAAAACAGTATCATATAACTGGATAAACTCCACTTCTTGAAATAAAGAACTGCTTCCAACCACATCGGCATCACATTGAAAAAACTCTCTAAAACGACCTCTTTGTGGTCTGTCTGCCCTCCATACGGGTTGCACTTGGTACCTTTTAAAAGGAAATGTAATCTCATTTTGGTGCTGTACAACATAACGTGCAAAAGGCACTGTTAGATCGTATCTCAGCGCTTTTTCAGAAATTTGAGCAGTAAGTTTTAGGCTGTCTTTTTCTGATAGCAATGTAGTATCTGCCTTCGCTAAATAATCACCAGAGTTTAATATTTTAAAAATTAATCGATCCCCTTCTTCACCATATTTACCCATTAAAGTGGCGGAGTTTTCAAAACTTGGTGTTTCTATAGGTTGAAATCCAAACGTTTCAAAAGTAGTTTTAATCGCATTCATAATATAGCTGCGATTTGCTACTTCTGTGGGTGAAAAATCTCTGGTTCCTTTTGGGATGCTCGGTTTCATTACTTATTTTTTTGTTCTTGGCTTTTCGTTTTTAATGCAATCACTCAAAACGATGTACCTAAAATTTTAATTTCGTAATTGAAAATTACGTATGCAAATATCGTGAAAAAGTTGTTATTTTTTAAGCCTTCTTTCGGTTTTATTTCTTCCCCTTAAAGCATAAATAGCTGCATTTAACTCAAAGCCTAATAAAAGGATGATGGCATTCAACCAAATAAACAACATCAGTATTAGGAGTGTCCCTATAGAACCATACAATTCATTGTATTTTGCGAATTCAGTTACGTAATACCCAAATAAATAAAAAGTAAAAATTGATAGAATCGTTGTAAAAACGGCTCCTGGAGAAAAGAACCCAGTATGTTTTCCTTCCTTAACGCCATAATGATAGAGCATCGAAACGGTTAGAAAAAGCATTGTTAGAAAGATACAGCTACGTCCTAGTTGCAACCAAATTAAATTGTCTTCCAACCACCCTAAAGAAACCATATCTAATAAAAACAAATCGAAAAATATAATTAAAGTAACCGCTACAATTACAAAAATCACGATTACAACCGAAACGACCATCGCAATAAAATAGGCTCTAAAAATATTTCTAGCCTCTTTTATATGGTAGGAGTACTCAAAACCACCAAAAATAGCATTCACCCCATTTGTCATTAAAAAGATGGAACCTATAAAACCAAAAGATAGCAAACCTCCATATTGATTTTTAATAATATCCAGTAAAACGGCGTCTACCGCATCAAAAGTTTTCGGAGGCAATACATCTGAAATAATAGACAATAAGCCTTCCTGAGCACCTGTTATTGGTAAAAAAGGAATTAAAGTAAGCACAAATAATAGAAAAGGGAAAATTGCCATAAAAAAACTGTAAGCAATTCCACCAGCCCTTGTGGTTAGCGCTCCTTCTGCGATACCAATGCAATACATTTCTAAAACGTCATACAATGACATTCCCTCCAACCCTGGAATTTTTATTTTTTTTCCAAGTTTAACAAAAACATTTACAATAGGCACTTTCGCTAACTTGTCTTCTATTTCTTTTGTCATGGTAATTAAATCTCCTTATGCTTCCTTGTCACGCAAATTACTCAATTATTATATTATTTAAACTTCTAAAAAGTCTTTTAAAATTATATTCCTTTATTTTTGGTATCATCAGTTCTTTTGAAAATATAAAATTCTCACCAAAACCTAAGCTTGCCAAAAGACCATAATTTTCATTAAAAACTAAAGTGATAAGGTTCGCGTTCGAGGTCTTTTCTTGATACATGGTAAATACTAAATTCTCAAATTCATACTCCGTTCCCGTTGATGAAAAGGTACTACCTCTAAAGCTTAATTCCTGAGTATGATATGCATAGCTCACGTTGTTGAAAGGTATCGAATCTTTGAGATTTTGATAACTAAAAAGCATTAAAGAATCGTTTCGCACTGTATTCAAAAGATAGCTTTCTACCGCAACACCTTCTAATGAATACTTAAAAACAGCAACATCGATCTCTTTGCTTGTGCAGGAAAGCAATAATAAAGTGAGCCCTAAATAATAAAAATGTACATACTTCATTCTATAATAATTTGATATTGAGATAAAACACCTTCAATAGTAGTTCTGCTAAACCTGGCGCCCTTCAGCTTGCTATTTGATGGATTTAAATTAAAATCTGTAGCAGTTCTAAAATCTGTTTTTTCTAAGTTGGTGTTTTCAAAAATGGCCCCTCTTAGATTGCAGTCTTCAAAAACAGTTTTGCTTGCCTGCGTTTCCGTAAAATCTACTTGCTCTAAATTACAAGATATAAAAGACGTGTTTGGCATCTTCAGCTGATAAAAGGATGAAAAATTTAGCAAACACTCTTTAAATGAAAATTGCAAGAGAAACTGGTTCACTTCATGAAACTTTATCCCAATCATCTTGCAACCCACAAAGTATACATTTTTAAACGCGCTATCCTTTACAAGTGCATTACTAAAATTACAATCTGTAAATTGACATTCTATAAATTGAATATTTATGGCATGTACGCATTGAAAATTACAATTCACAAAAGTACAATTATCATATTCCCCTTTCTCTATACCTGCTAAGGCAAAGTCTATCTTGATGTAATCGATACTATCAAAATGATTATTACTCATAATTTTTTTGACAAGTTAACTTTTTTTAATGCAATCAATTACACCGCTTTTAAGCTGAGATCTAGATTAGAAACAGCATGTGTTAATGCACCTGAAGAGATGAAATCCACACCACAATCTGCATATTTTCTTATTGTTTTTTCATTGATCCCTCCAGAGGACTCCGTAAAACAAGTATCTCCAATTAAAGCTACTGCTTTCAAAGTATCCTCGTAATTAAAGTTGTCTATTAAAATTCTGTGAATACCGCTGTTTGAAAGAATCTCTTGGATTTCCTCTAAACTTCTTGCTTCCACAATTATTTTAAGATCTAGTTTTTTTTCAAGCAAATATTTCTTTGCCTTTATAATTGCTGCAGAAATTCCTCCTGCAAAATCTATGTGATTGTCCTTAATCATCAGCATGTCATACAGCGCAAATCGATGATTTACCCCACCTCCTATTTTAACCGCCCATTTTTCAATTGCTCTAATTCCTGGTGTTGTTTTCCGTGTATCTAAAACTTTCGTTTTTGTTCCCGCTAGTAAAGCAGCAAAAAAAGCAGTCTTTGTAGCAATGGCAGACATTCGTTGCATGGCGTTTAAAACTAAACGTTCTGCCATGAGAATGGACTGTGAACTTCCATGAACAAGAAAAACAACATCGCCATACTTTACCTTTTCACCATCTTGTATAAAAGTTATCACCTCCAAATCTTTATCCACATATGCGAAGATTTGCTTTGCGAATTCAACACCCGCAATAACCCCCTCATCTTTAACCAATAGTTTTGCTTTTCCAGTCGCATTTTTTGGAATACAAGAAAGCGATGTGTGATCCCCATCTCCAATATCTTCTCGGATTGCATTGGCAATAATAAGTTCTAATTCATTTTCAAACTGCTGCTTTGATATCATATGTTGTGAATTCTACGGTAAAAATAACAATGATTTTTAACTTTATATAACTTCTATTGATTTTATACTTTAAAACTAATAAATTTGTATTGCCGTAAAAGTTCCCCAAACGGAGCTATAAAATTCATTTAATGCGGTGTTCGCTGCCTTGAACCCTATACAAATTATGAAAATTAAACTTTTAGTAATTGGAAAAACAGATCATAAAAACTTACATCAATTAATTGAAGAATATCAAAACCGCCTAAAACATTATATAAAATTTGAATTGGAGGTTATTCCAGACATTAAAAATGTAAAAAATTTAAGTGAATTACAGCAAAAACAAAAGGAAGGCACTTTAATTTTGTCACGATTACAAACCACAGATCAATTAGTCTTACTAGACGATAAAGGAAAACACTTTACCTCTGTTGAATTTTCAGAATATCTTCAGAAAAAAATGAATGCGGGGATGAAACAGCTTGTATTAGTTGTTGGCGGACCTTATGGATTTTCTGATGCTGTTTATGAAAAGTCCAACGGTAAAATATCGCTCTCTAAAATGACTTTTTCTCATCAAATGATTCGTCTGTTTGTGATAGAACAATTGTACCGAGGGTTTACAATTTTAAAGAATGAACCTTATCATCACGCGTAAAAGTTTGCAGATCCTTTTTAACCTTGACATACTCTTGGGGTGCATATTCCGTAATTCTCTTAAAAGCACTGAAGAACGGATTGTAAGAAGCAAAGCCTGTTGTATGCGCTAATGACTCCAGTGTTTCTGTATTTAAAAAACCTCCTTCAATAAGCTTAATAGCATCCTGAACCCTACTGTTCATTCTAAATTCAGAAAAAGACAAACTAGAGTGGTATTTAAATAAAAAAACAATATGGCTTTTAGGGACGCCAATACTTAATGCAATTTCACTTTGGGAAGCTTTTGGATTCCGAAAAATCAACTCTGCGGTACTTAGCCTATTTACTTCCTCAACATAGATCGCGATATTTTCTTTGATATTTTCTTGCAAAACCTTGTCTTGCGTGTTCCTTATATTCCCTGTATCTATACTCCAATTCATATCGTTTACCAAAGCCTCCATATTCTCCAAAGTAGAAGAATGAAACTTCGACAAAGTTTGATTCAATGTTGGTAAACCAAATAATATTTCCGGTGAAATTAGAATTTTAAAAAAACTGATAAGCCAAAATGTTAAAGAAAAAATAGCCATTGTTTTACCAGAGAGCACCGACCCGTTAAATGATTCGTTATATACGGAAACGATTACCATAAAACCACACAGCAAGTTAACAAGATAGAAAAAGAGTGTCCAACTTTTAATCAAATTAAAGTGCTCATTGTTTATAGACATGCTTTTCCGGAACCAAATTTTGCTTTTTAGGAGTTTAAAAGTTAAAATTAAATAAAAAAGTATATATGAGGTGATCAGAAAGAAATTCGTCCACATACCAAAATGAAAAAGCAAACTTTCTCTTATAAGAACATTTGAATTTATAAAATATAGACATAAAACAAAAATAAGATGCCTTAAATCTTTAATATTATGCCTTTTTTTTTGAAGTATTAAATTCTTATAATACAAGTAAGCACAGGGCACAATAATTAAATATAAAATTGAAGACAAACCTGCATCGGGCCTTAATACCGACTGTAGACCAACACTATAACTACCGTGAACAAAAAAACGAAAAGAAATAATTCCTATAATTAATATCAAGTAAAAATTACAAAAAGGATTCGATCCATAGCTCCTAATCATTAAAAAAAGTGTGATAAATCCAACAATACTCGTCACCAAAAATAAAAATGATTCCACCAAATTTTTAATATTAAAATTACTTTGTAAATGTAATAAAATTAACATTACTTTTGGATAATATCTTACTAATTACTTAAAACTCTTACTGATTTGTATAAAGTGAGGTGAATCTAAGCGTATAAATTTTTTTTAATGTTTAGTTTTTAATTAAATTTGTTAAACAGTATATCAAAATTTACTTTTCAAGAAAATCTACAATATACCTGTCAGCGCTAATTATTCATTTAGGCGAGAAAGTAATTATTTGTTTTTTGGGGAAAATATAATTAAGGACTCTCAAATCTCTACGAATAAAGTTGGCAGGTTAATTTTACTTCACACAAAGTTTCACAAAAGATTTCAATACCAAAAATCAGCAAAACGTTTTTAGATGCTTTCGTGGATTTATGAAGCTGCATGAATACGTTGCTTTACCAAAACTACCTTTTTCACTTCAGACCAACTATTTTTAGATTCTTACAGCCTTTTTAAAAAGCAAACTATAATTATGGATATTCGATTCGTGTTGCATTTAGCTAATAGTAAAAAAATAATATGAAAAGGAGTACATTTGTTTAAAATCCAACATTTTTAATGAAATTAGTCTTCGCAACAAATAATACCAACAAACTTGAGGAAGTGCAAGAAATGTTACCAAAATCAATACAATTATTAGGTTTAAAAGATATTAATTGTTTTGAAGAGATCGCAGAAACAGAGACTACGCTCGAAGGAAACTCAAAATTAAAAGCTTCCTTTATTACAGATAAATTTAGCTTTGACTGTTTTGCTGACGACACAGGCTTAGAGGTAGAAAGTTTAAATGGAAAGCCTGGAGTTTATTCTGCTCGCTTTGCTGGAGAGCCCTACAGCTCTGAAAACAACATGCAAAAACTCCTAAAAGACCTGCAAAAACACCAGAACAGAAAAGCACAGTTTCGGACGGTAATTTGTTTGCACATCGCAACACAAGAATTCTTATTTGAAGGAGTTTGTAAAGGTGAAATTTTAACTAAAAAGGAAGGAACTGAAGGGTTTGGGTACGACCCCATCTTCAGACCAGAAGGCTTCTCGCAATCTTTTGCAACAATGAGTTCCTTGGAAAAAAACAGGATTTCCCACAGGGGAATTGCAATCAAAAAATTAGTTGATTTTTTAAAAGATACATATTCATAATACCGATCCTCATTTAAAAAAGTAAATTGCGATGTTCTATTTCGGCATTTACAAGTAAATTATTTTTAACGAATACGATACCATGTTAAAACAAGCATCTAAAAAACACTTTCTACTATTGTTTGTAATCCTCTTGTTTTTATGCCTTTTAAACATAAGTTTAGGCTCTGTATCTATTCCTTTCAAAGACATCTTAAACACCTTAACTGGCGGAATTGCCACGAAAGAAAGTTGGCAAACAATCATTTTAAATTTTCGTTTACCAAAAGCGATTACAGCAATCTTAGTAGGCTCAGGTTTGTCTGTTGCTGGATTACTAATGCAAACTTTTTTTAGAAATCCACTAGCGGGACCTTTTGTACTGGGTATTTCTTCTGGCGCGAGCTTTGGAGTCGCTTTATTTATTCTAGGAAGTTCTCTTTTTAGTGGCTTTCTTATGACCAATTCAATTTCAAATTGGTCTTTACCAATGGCTTCCAGTGCTGGTGCATTTTTAGTTTTATCGGCAGTCGTTATTGCCGCAAACAAAGTAAAAAACACGATGTCTATCCTAATAATAGGACTTATGTTTGGCAGCCTAACTGCAGCTTTAATTAGTATTTTAACTTATTTTAGTACAGCAGCACAAATTCAACAATTTTTATTTTGGAGTTTTGGGAGTTTAGGCAATCTCTCTTGGAGTGAACTATCTATTTTTATAGCGGTTTATAGTATTGCAATACTGGCAACAGTAGCGGTTGTAAAACCATTAAACAGTTTACTTCTAGGAGAAAATTATGCGAAAAGTTCAGGAGTTAACATCAAGAAAAGTCGAAATATTATTTTATTAATTACAAGTATTTTAACTGGAGTCATTACTGCTTTTGCAGGTCCTATCGCATTTATTGGGCTCGCAGTTCCACACATTGCTAGAATAATTTTCAGTACTGCGAACCATAAAATATTAATTCCTGCAGTACTCCTTTTAGGAGCTATTGTAATGTTAATTTGTGATACCATTTCCCAGTTACCTACCAGTGAATTTACACTCCCCATAAATGCAATTACTTCCTTATTTGGTGCACCTGTTGTTATTTGGCTTTTAATTAGAAAAAAACAACTCTTTGTCTAGATGATTAAAAATACAAAAAATATTATTTTACAAACCGAAGACCTCACAATCGGATACGCTCAAAAAAAAGGAGACAAAATTGTCTTATCTAAAATAAACATCGCTATTGAAAGCGGAAAATTGATTAGTGTACTCGGAAAAAATGGCATTGGAAAATCCACCCTTCTTAGAACACTTTCTAAAGTACAAAAACCGATTTCCGGTGTTGTATACTTTGAAGAAAAATCTTTAAATAGCTATTCAGAAAACGCCCTATCAAAGAAACTTAGCCTCGTATTAACAGAGCGCTTACCTGAGAGTCAATTAACAGTTTTTGAATTAATAGCATTGGGAAGACAGCCATATACAAATTGGATAGACACCTTAGCTCCACTTGACATAGAAAAGGTTAATGTTGCTATGCAACAAACAAAAATAACCCATTTAAAAAACACCCTTTTTTATGAATTAAGCGATGGTCAACTGCAACGCGTTTTAATTGCACGAGCGCTAGCGCAAGACACAGCTGTAATTATTCTTGATGAGCCAACGGCCCATTTAGACATGCACCAAACCATTAATATTTTTGCGTTGTTGCAAAAACTTGTAAAAGAAACCAATAAAACCATCATAATTTCCTCTCATGAAATGAATTTAGCACTGAAACTTTCGGACCAAATTATATTAATGAAAGAACGTAAACTTATCTTTGGCACTACAGCAGACTTAATTTCACAAAGTGCTTTTGATGCTATTTTTCCTGATACCCTTCTTCAATTTGATAAATCCTTAGAGCAGTTTGTAATTAAAAGCTCCTAACCCTAAAATAAGACGAACTTTTTGTTACTTTTGAAAACGAATGATTTTAAACAAAATATGTATTAAAACGATGAAAAAAACACTTTATATTGCAAGCACGATTGTATTTATGGCCTGTGGCTCAACAAAAAATACTCCGGTAGCAGCGGAAAACGTAGATTACGCTGAAAAATACGCAACCTCTATTACGGCTAAAGATTTAGGAAAGCACTTATTTACATACGCATCAGACGAATTTGAGGGCAGAAACACAGGAGAGCCTGGGCAGAAAAAAGCTGTTGCATATTTAAAAGATTTTTATATTTCTGAGGCTATTAGCTCTCCACTTGGCGGGGATGACTATTTCCAGGAAGTTCCTGGAGATTGGTTAACTAAAAATTCTAGAGCTACTTTGAAGGACTCTGAAAATGTAGTTGCTTTTATCAAAGGAAGTGAAAAACCAGACGAAATCGTAGTAATTTCAGCGCATTTAGATCATGAAGGCATTAAAGATGGAAAAATTTATAATGGAGCCGACGATGACGGCTCGGGTACCGTTGCCATTTTAGAAATTGCTCAAGCTTTTCAAATGGCTACAAAAGCCGGGAAAGGCCCAAAACGTTCTATTTTATTTTTGCACGTTACAGGTGAAGAAAAAGGATTATTAGGGTCCAAATACTATACAGATGTAGCGCCATTATTCCCTTTAATAAATACCGTTTGTAATTTAAACATAGACATGGTTGGTCGAATTGATGACCGACACAAAGCAGACCCTAATTTTGTATATTTAATTGGTTCTGATAAGTTAAGTACAGAATTACACCAGATATCTGAAGCCGTAAACAAAAAGTACACGAAAATAAACTTGGACTATAAATATAATGACGAAAACGATCCAAATAGATTCTACTACAGATCCGATCATTATAATTTTGCTAAAAACAATGTTCCAATTATCTTTTACTTTAACGGTACACATGCAGACTACCACCAGCCTTCTGACACGCCAGACAAAATAAATTATAATTTATTAGAGAATAGAGCCCGTCTAATTTTTCATACCGCATGGGAAATTGCGAACATGGACAAAAGGATCATAGCAGACAAAGCTGTTATAAAAGCGGCAACAGCAAAATAAAATTTGCAGCACCTCTCCTACTAAAACCAAGCTTTCGCTTGGTTTTTTTTTTACAAAAGTACCTTAATGCTTCTCACTTTTTAAAAGCGTTGGAAACTTCTTTTTAAACTTATTTAACCTTGGAACAGAGATCGCTTTTATATAACCCTCATTTGGGTTTCTTCGTTCATAATCCTGGTGGTACGCTTCCGCTTTATAAAACTTTGTAAACGCTGTTACTTCTGTTGTAATCTTCCTGTTATAAACAGTAGCGCTTAGTTTTTCAATTGCCTCCATTATAATTTTCTTTTCATTTATGGTTTTATAAAAAGCAATGGAACGATATTGTGTTCCATAATCTGGATGCTGACCATTGACCGTTGTTGGATCGTGAGAACCAAAGAAAACAGTGACCAGAGTTTCAAAACTTACTTTTTTAGGATTGTAGTACACCGCTACTGTTTCTGAATGCCCTGTTTTTCCGGTCCCTATTTTCGCATAAGTTGGATTTAATGTTTTTCCTCCAGCATAACCCGAAACCGCTTCCTCTACTCCAATTACACTTTCAAAAATAGCCTCTACACACCAAAAGCAACCACTTGCAAAATAGGCTACTTTGGTTCCCTTTTGCGGAACAAATACTTCCTTATCAACAAGATTTTTGCTTTCTTTTTTATCCGTAAAGCCGAAACAAGAAGCTAACATCACAAAACAACCGACCACTAAAACTTCTTTTATAATTTTCATCTTTTAAAGTATTTATTCATATTTATATTAATCAAAGACGTTTTAACAACGTATTTTGGCAACACACTGCAATCTGATACTACAGATTTAGTAAATCCTGATTGGCGCGTACACTGCAAAATTACATATCTTTTTACAGTTGTTTACAACTTTAGCATTTTGTTAAGAAACCTTTTTGCTTAAAAGGGTTCAGATAGCTATTTTTGTTAAAGTAATTTATGAACATTTTGTGTTCTGTAACTACTTTGGAAGCAAGGTTCATAGACCTTTCTTACCTGCAATCAAACAAATAACCAAACTAGTACGTACCTTTTAATGGAGCATTTTATAGTATCAGCGCGTAAGTACCGTCCGAAAAATTTTCAGGATGTTGTTGGGCAACAGGCCATAACAAATACGTTAGAAAATGCAATAAAAAATAATCACCTCGCACAAGCTTTGTTATTTACAGGTCCTCGGGGCGTTGGTAAAACTTCGTGCGCTAGGATTTTAGCAAAAAAAATCAATCAACAAGACGCAGAGAATTCTGAAGAAGAAGATTTTGCTTTTAATATTTTTGAATTGGATGCCGCCTCTAATAATTCTGTTGATGATATCAGAAGCTTAACAGATCAGGTTCGAATTCCGCCACAAACGGGTAAATATAAGGTGTACATTATAGATGAGGTACACATGTTGTCACAGGCAGCATTTAATGCCTTTTTAAAAACGCTGGAAGAACCACCAGCGCACGCAATTTTTATTTTAGCAACTACCGAAAAACATAAAATAATTCCTACAATTTTATCTCGTTGTCAAATTTTTGATTTCAAAAGAATTGGAGTTTTAGATGCTAAAAACTATCTCAAAAAAATTAGTGAGAAAGAGGATATTACCGCAGAGGACGATGCCTTGCATATTATTGCTCAAAAAGCAGATGGTGCAATGCGAGATGCCCTGTCTATTTTTGACAGAGTTGTTAGTTTTTCTGGAAAAAACCTTACAAGAGAAGCCGTTACGGAAAACCTAAATGTATTAGATTACGATACCTATTTTGGGATGACAGATTTGCTGTTGGATAATAAAATACCGGATGTCTTAAATGCTTTTAATACAGTATTGAGTAAAGGTTTTGAAGGCCATCACTTTATAAATGGACTGGCAAGTCATTTTAGAGACCTCTTAGTTGCCAAAGACAAAGCAACTTTAGATTTATTAGAGGTTGGTGACAGCGCTAAAAAGAAGTACTTAACACAGGCTACTAGGGCAAGCATTCCTTTCTTACTGCAAGCCATACAAAAAGCAAATGATTGCGATTTAAACTATCGAGCTTCTAAAAATCAACGCTTACTGGTGGAATTAAGTATCATGCAGATTGCCTCTATCACTTTTGATGGAGAAAAAAAAAAATCAGCTAACTACATAATTCCGGCTACCTTTTTCCAAGCACTTTCTCCAAGAAAGAAAAAAAACACTACTATAATTGCCGCCGAACCTAAGGAGATAGCAACGCCAACAGCTACTGTGCCAAAAACTGAAATTCAAAAAGTTGTTGAGAAACCTGCAATTAAAAAACCCATTCTAAAAAATGTAGGCCGACTAAACACGCAACCTGGCAAGTACTCTTTAAAGGGATTCAATCAGCAAAAGGAAGTTAAAAAAACGGTGGTAGAAGAAAATTTTGAGCAACATCCAAAAACTACTTTTACCGAAGAAAAATTACAAGAACTCTGGAAAGCATATGTAGCGTTATTAAATACGAAAGGAGAACGGAGTATGGCCTCTATTGTAGGCACAGACATTCCTACGCTAGGAAGCGACTTTAAAATCACATTTACAGTCCCTAATAAGTTAATGGAAGACCAATTCAAAAAAGGAAGACCCGGATTAATGAAATTCCTTCGAGAAAACTTAAATAACTATGGAATTTCAATAGCAGTGCAGCTCAATGAAGCTGTTGAGAAAAAGTTTGCATATACTCCCCAAGAAAAATATAATAAACTAAAAGAAAAGAATCCTCTTTTAGAGAAATTACGTCAAGCTTTTGAGTTAGATTTGTAGGAATCCCCAATACTTTTACCTAAATAAGACAATGTCAAGTGCTCTTTTACTTCTGATGTCTTCTCAAATTCTGAAATCAAATAAATCTCTTTGCCCTTCTGAATAAATAAAGGAATTGATTTCTCTTCCTTTGAAAATGCACTTAAAATCGCTTCATAATCAATTGCTGTTTCAATTTTAAGCTCCATAATTAGTGGATTTTCTCGATAGGCTTCGCTCAAATTAATATAATCGTCATTCGGCGTGAAAAAGTTTTTCCGCTCTGTGTCCGAAGCCTCTTGAAGCTCTTGAGAAGATGCTAATTTATAGGTACCGTGTTCCCCAAAATTTTTAGAAAAACGATTGACCGTATAATTATTAACCATATCACTTCCTGTGATCGCAATTAAATAGCCAACATCATTCAACTCTATATTGTCGGTAAGATCCTCATCATAAACATCTACCTTGAAAGCTTCTAGACCATCCGTATTCGCTTGCTCTATAAAGTTACTGTTTGAATCTATTAGAATAACCCGCTTCCCCTTCTCTTTAAGATATTTTGCAATTAATCGTACAGGATTTGACGCACCTACGAATAAAATAGCATCTGATGTTTTTAAAAAAACACCCACCATTTTAGCAAACAATCTAGCGGTAGTGGCATTTAACAATACTGTTCCCAAAACAATCATAAATACTAAAGGTGTAATATACTCTGCTCCTTCAACACCTTGCTTTAACAGCTTACTTCCAAATAAAGAAGCGATACCAGCGGCAACAATACCCCTTGGACCTACCCAACTTATAAATAACTTTTCATTTAAATTCAATTTAGACTTGTAAGCACTTGCAAATACAGCTAAGGGCCGTATTATAAATACCACAATAGTGAATAATACCGGCGTCTTCCAAGTGTACAAAAGCATCAAATCCTCAATATTAATGTTTGCCGACAATAAAATAAATAAAATAGAGATTAATAAAATAGAAAGAGACTCTTTAAAATAAAGCAACTCTTTTAAATTTTTTAATTTACCATTTCCTAAAACCATCCCCATCACCACTACCGCTAGAAGTCCCGACTCATGTGCAAATACCTCAGAGGCTACAAAAACTAATAAAACCGTAGATAAGGAAACCACGTTTAATAAATAATGCGGGATTAATTTTTTATTCATCGCATATGCCAAAGCATGTGCAAAAGTAAAACCAAAACTTGTTCCAAATAAAAGGATCTTACCAAATTCCATTAAGGCCGTTTTTGTAAAGCCACCGCCACCCCCTACACTAATAAATTCAAAAACAAGCACTGCCACTAAAGCACCAATAGGGTCTATTAAGATTCCTTCCCATTTTAAGACCGTAGAAACATCTTTTTTAAGTGGAATATTTCTTAAAATTGGCGTGATCACGGTGGGTCCTGTAACAATGATTAAACCCGCAAAAAGAAAAGAAATTTCCCAACCTAAATTAAAGACATAATGCGTTACTATCCCTGCTCCAAAAAAAGTAATGGCAGCTCCCAATGTTATTAATTTAGTAATCACTGGTCCCACATTCTTAATTTCACTTCTCTTTAACGTTAAACCGCCCTCAAAAAGGATAACACTAATGGCTAATGAAACAAAATAATACAAACCATCTCCAGGAAACAAACCTTTTGTACCGTTCCAAATGGGCGCTATCCACTTTGTACCGTCTTCACTTAAATATGCTGCTGCTATTGGCCCCACTAGTAAGCCAATTAAAATTAAGGGTAAAATTGCAGGGATTTTAAATTTCCATGCCACCCATTGTGCTAATATCCCCAAAATGATAATCCCTGCTAACTCTAACATCTTTCTTTTTGCTTTTTGTTAGTAAAACTAAGGATGTTTAATCACATTAAAAAAAAAAATTGTTTTTTTATTTAATATAAAGTTTGTTATATTGTACCTGTAGTTAAACTTTAAATATCAACCTTGCAAAAGATTCATAAAATATTAATTGGGATTGCATTTTCCCCAAATTTAAAGCCTAATTTATTTGAAGCAATACGCATAGCCAACATGTTTAATGCGGAGTTAATTGGGGTACACGTAGGTGAAAAAACAGCTCAAAAAGAAGCTGATTTAAACCAAGTTATTGCGGAGGCTGACACTTTAAATACCCCACTAAAAACAATTTGGCAACAAGGAAAACCTGTTGCTGTTATTTTGAATACTGCCGCAGTTGAAAGTGTAGATTTACTTATTTTAGGAGCGTTGCAGAAAGAAAATTTACTAAAATACTACGTAGGTTCTATTGCTAGAAAAATTACGAGAAAAGTAGGTTGTTCTATTCTATTACTCATCAAGCCCTCTATTGAAAGACAGGCTTGTAAGCACATTGTTGTAAACGGTTTAAAAGATAAAAATACAGCAGAAACCATTCGGACATCTGTTTTATTTTGCTCCCATTTATTATGTAAAAAAATGACCATTGTTGAAGAAATAAGTCAAAGTGAGCTCCAGGTGCAAGTAAACGATGATAAAAGCTTGCGAAGAGCTACCATTGCAAAGGAACGCTTAAAAAATAGAGAGGATCAACGTATCAACACTCTTTTAAAAGGAATTCCTTGTGATGACATTGCCATAAAAACACAAAGTATTTTTGGCCGAAGAGGCTACTCTATCGGACACTATGCAAAAGTAAAAAGAGCAGATTTACTCGTCATGAATGCACCACTTAAATTGGGTCTTTTAGATCGGATTTTCCCACACGATATCGAATATATTTTATCGGAGTTACCAACGGATGTTTTAATTGTTAAATAGATGCAGAAGAAAAACTCTTTTAAAACATTTTTAGGAGAAATTCCGCAAAACCTCTTTTCTGGATTTGTTGTTTCTTTAATTGCGCTTCCTTTAGGACTTGGACTTGCACTGGCATCAGGGGCACCACCAATTTCTGGTATTATTGCCGCGATTGTTGGTGGTATCGTAGTTTCTTTACTTGGAGGCTCTAAAGTAACAATTACGGGACCTGGAAATGGTTTGGTGGTGGTAATTCTCTCTGCAATTACTATTTTAGGAGAAGGAAATGCCTACCAAGGATATTTATTTACCCTTGCGGCAATTGTTATCTCCGGAATGCTGCTAATCCTTTTGGGTTTTTTGAGAATGGGCGCTTTGGGTGACTTTTTTCCATCCTCAGCAATACAAGGAATGCTGGCAGCAATCGGTATTGGAATCTTTGCAAAACAAATTCACGTGATGTTTGGGAATTTAAACGCAAAGGGCAGTATCATTGAATTACTTATTCAAATTCCTGAGGGAATTATACATTTTTTAAGTAGCTCCGGAAAAAGCTCTTTTTACGCGGGCTTAATTGGTATAATTAGCCTGCTGATCATGATCTTTTATAGTAAAATAAGAAACCGATACTTTCAACTAATTCCTGCACCCATGTGGATTGTAGTTTTAAGTGTTGGGATGTATTATTATTTTGAGTTGTTTACAACCGCTGCATACCCTATTGATCAAGACCTACTCATTGACTTACCGCAAGATGTATTTGCTAGCTTTGCCTTTCCAGACTTTAGCAAAATATACGAACTAGAATTTGTAAGTGCTGTCATCTCCATCACCTTAATTGCAAGCATAGAAAGTTTACTAAGCATTAAAGCAGTAGACAAATTAGACCCTTTGAAAAGACGCTCAAACATAAATAAAGACATAAGAGCATTGGGACTTGCAACTGTAATTAGTGGGTTTTTAGGAGGCCTAAATGTGGTTACTGTAATTGCAAGAAGCTCTGTAAACGTAAATAATAAAGGAAGCAATAGATCCGCAAACTTTTTTCATGCACTCTTTTTAGTTGCTTTTATTTTACTATTCGCAACGGAATTGCGCAAAATCCCATTGGCAGCACTTGCCGCTATTTTGGTGTTTACTGGGTATAAATTAGCAGCCCCCGAGAACATAAAAAAAGTATTCAAAATTGGGTCTGAACAATTGTTAATATTTTTAGCGACCCTTTTAGTAACCATATCTACAAGTCTTATTTCCGGAATATTAGTAGGTATTATGATCACCTTCGTAATTCATATTATCATTACTAAAAACGGACTTTTATTCTTTAAGAACATTTTAAAACCAAATGTTTTAATGTTTACGGAAGAAGGAAAGTATTATGTAAGTGTTAAGAATTTTTCTAGCTTTTTAAATTATACAAAATTAAAATCTAAACTAGATCAAATTCCAGAAACTACAGAAGCAATTGTAGATTTTTCATTGTGTGATTTTGTAGATCATTCGGTCATGGAAAACATGAACAACTACTCTGAGACTTTTGAAAGAAAAGGAGGACATTTCGAAGTAATTGGATTAGACGACTCTAAACCGGGAAGTGCACATCCCTTTGCACTCCGAAAAATATTACCGAAACAAACATCTCCAAAAGAAGGCATTTTAACAAAAAGACAAAAATCCATTCAAAAAATTAGTGAAGAAATGCACTATTCTTATGATGCTTTTTCTGACTTAAAAATAGAAGAATTGCCAAAGTTTGGGTATTTTAAAACGCGTAAAATTGATAAAATATCTAATGTTTTAACAAAAAATAGCTGTACCATTTTTGATGTCCAATTTTCTGAAGGAGAAATGATTGCAAAGCAGGTTATTAAAGCCACCATGTTTCACATTAAAACGCAAAACAACCTGCCTAAATTCACCCTAGACAAAGAAGGAGTTTTTGAATATCTCTTGCATTTTGCTGGGTATAAAGACATTGAAATTCACGAACACCCAGATTTTAACAAACGCTTTTATTTGTCAGGAAAAAAGGAAGAAAAAATTAGAGCATTTTTCACAGATGAACTAATTTTGTTCTTGGAAAGTAACAAACAATATCACATAGAAGCCACAAATACAGGTCTTTTAATTCTTAGTAAAGAGAGATTAGCCAGTGTTAACGAAATCAAAGCCCTTGCCTATTTTGGTGCAGGTATGCAAAAAATTATAGAAAAATGTTAGGATTACAATTTGAAACTGCTACTGCCTGGGCAGATATTGCAAAAGTAAATTTAGAACAGATATTAACAGATCATGCCTTTTTAGAGCAAAAAGCTGCTTCCAATGCAGTTTCCATAATTATCAATTATTCTGAAGAAACAGCATTGGTGAAGGAAATGAGTAATATCGCAATTGAAGAAATGCAACATTTTAAAATGGTGCACCTTTTAATGGTGAAAAGAGGCATGGTTTTAGGGCGTGAACAGAAAAACGATTATGCCATTCGACTGCAAAAATTCTTTACAAAAACAAAGGATAGAACCAATGCACTAGTGCAGCGTTTACTGGTTGCTGCACTAATAGAAGCACGCAGTTGTGAGCGTTTTAAAGTCTTTTCAGAAAACATGGAAGACGAAGAATTGTCTAAGTTTTATAAAAATTTAATGATTTCTGAAGCCAACCATTATACTGCATTTTTACAACTGGCAAGGAGCTACCAAGATAGAGCCATTGTTGACGAAAAATGGAATGCCTTGGTTGCATTTGAAGGAGAAATGATGCGCGAACGCGGAAACCTTGCTAAAATTCACGGGTAACCCCCACATCAATATTTAATTGATTAGAATATACTTCGGGTTATTACTAATTTAAAATCCATGAAAACTAACAACTAAACCAAATGTTTAGCAAAGAAGAAGCTACTTTATTACGCAAAGAATTTTGGATAAGCTTTGGAAAGTCCTTTCCAAGAAAATGGCTGTTGTACAATACAGAAATGAAAGGAGTCTCTTTTAAATTTGTAGCCGATAGAAAAAATGCAGCAATTTGCTTAGATCTTGAAAATCCTGATGAGCTGGTAAACCTCCTCTATTATGATCAATTGCTTTCTTTAAAAGTGCTGATAACATCCGAAATACCCGAAATTATTTTTAATGACGCCTATGAACTCGATAATGGAAAAATAATTCATAGAATCTATGTTCCATTTGAGAAAAAGTTTAGCATCCACAATAAAAATACCTGGGGTGCATGTTTCCAATTCTTTTTAGAAACAATGCCAAAATTTGAGAATTTTTTCTATGAATATGAGGATATTATTAAGAAGATATAAGTCCTAAACCTTCCCCTCCCCAACAAGGCTAAAAAAGTAGTACTGAGTGCAGTATTTTTAATTTATGGAAACTTTAAAATAAAAAGTTTTTTTCAGCTTAGTTAAGCGATGTATATTTGCAGTATGATTCAAAACGACACTATTATTGCTTTGGCAACTCCCTCAGGTGTGGGTGCAATTGCTGTTATTAGACTTTCGGGGGAACAAGCAATTCATTTTGTGGAAGCTAATTTTAAATCAATTCAAAAAAATAAATCATTAAAAAATCAAAAAACACATACCATTCACTTAGGACACATCGTTGACAACAACATTGTTTTAGATGAAGTTTTAGTGTCTGTTTTTAAAAACCCAAAATCGTATACAGGGGAGAATGTTGTTGAGATTTCCTGTCACGGTTCTAGCTTTATACAACAAGAAATCATCCAGCTGTTCCTTCGAAAAGGATGCAGAATGGCAAATAATGGAGAGTTTACAATGCGTGCTTTTTTGAACGCAAAAATGGATTTAAGCCAAGCAGAAGCTGTTGCAGATGTAATTGCTTCTAATTCTGCCGCAAGTCATCAAATGGCCATCCAACAGATGCGCGGTGGTATTGCGAATGAGTTAAAAGAGTTGCGTGCACAATTGTTAGATTTTGCGGCTTTAATTGAATTGGAATTAGACTTTTCTGGAGAAGACGTAGAGTTTGCTGATAGGACGAAGTTCAAAGAATTAGTGGCACAGATAACCTTTGTACTCAAACGCTTAATCGATTCTTTTTCTTTTGGAAACGCCATGAAAAATGGAATTCCTGTGGCTATTATTGGTGAACCCAACGTTGGAAAATCGACCCTATTAAACACCTTACTAAACGAGGAAAAAGCCATTGTTTCTGAAATTGCAGGCACCACGCGAGATGCCATTGAAGACGAATTGATCATTGCTGGAGTTGCCTTTCGCTTTATAGACACTGCAGGAATTAGAGAAACCAAAGACATTATAGAAAGTATTGGAATTAAAAAAGCATATGAGAAAGCAGACAATGCACAGCTCATTATTTTCTTAATTGATGCAAATAAATTCAAGGCAAATCAAACACAGTTTTTAGCTGAAATTGAAATTATAAAAACACGTTTCCCAAACAAAAGAGTACTTGTAATCGCAAATAAAATAGACATTTTATCTACTGAAGAAACAACAAGTCTAAAAGCTGAAATTAAAAACTTGATTCTACTCTCTGCAAAAAATAACATTGGTGTTGAAGCGTTGAAATCTGAACTTACCACTTTGGTGAATATCGGGGCTTTGAGTAATAATGAAACCATTGTAACAAATTCGCGCCATTTTGAGGCACTAAACAATGCGCTACAAGCCATTTCATCTGTTCAACAAGGAATTGATTTAGAAATTTCTACAGACTTATTCTCTATAGATATTCGTGAATGTCTGCGGCATCTTGGAGCCATCACGGGAGATTATGATGTAGACAAAGATATTTTAGGACATATTTTTTCTAACTTCTGTATCGGAAAGTGATGTTATTTTCACATACTATACTTATCCTTTCTTTTATTGGTATTAAAGTAATCATTCTTTCCTTTTGTTAATAAATACTTGTTGTTATTTCTTATTCTGATAATTATAAACTGTAACAGTATTAAATAGTATGACAAATACAACAGGTAATAAATACGGAGGAAGAGAGAAGGGTACACCTAATAGATTGACAAAAGAATTAAGAACCTTATTAAAAAATATATTATATCAGGAACTGGAAGAAATACAAGAAAGATTAGAATTATTAAAACCTGAAGAAAGGTTAGAACTGCTTATAAAGTTAATGCCTTATGTTTTACCTAAAACTACAAGCATATCACATAATATTAATGAACCTTTGGGTTGGTCATAAAAAAACCATCCTAAATTAATAGAATGGCTTGTAATCTTAAATGGTTAAAGAGTAAAGATTGTTATTTAGGTTGAGGTAATGTAAATTGAAGGATGATTTTGTTGTAAAAAAAAAGGCTATCAAAATGATAACCTTTTTATACTTTATATCAATTCAACTATTATTGTCTAGTAAAAACTACTATATCTGCCTCCTCACCAGTAGCACGTGATTTGTCAATACTTATTTGATCACAAGTATCAAATTCATAATTGAAGGTAGCAATAGCGCTACCTGAAATTGACAAATTTATTTGTGAATCGTTTGATGTGTAATCAAAAGCAGTAATTTCTTCACTATCATCAAGACTACCCGTTCCATTATCATTAAATACAAATGTAAGAGTGTAAGGACCCGTGCCATCATCATCATTATCAGTACCAACCCAAGTTCCTACAAGAGAAGCATCTGAAACATTACAAGTGTTATCATCATTACTACTACAAGCAACGATTAATACTGTTAAGAGTAAAATTCCAAATTTTTTAATTGTTTTCATTGTTTTCATTGTTTTCATTGTTTTCATTGTTTTCATTGTTTTTATAAGATGTGGAACTCTCTAAAAAAAAAGAAGTTTTACCTCTCTAATTCCAAACAAATAAAACCGAATAAAAACTCTAAGTTGCGTTTAATTGCAAAACAAAAGAGTAAAAAAGTTATTTGAGATATAAGAATATGGAGCGATATTATTTTGAATAGGCATCATCGGTGATTTTTGCGGACGCAGTTATTTTGAAATGTTAAAGTAGTTAATTAAAATTAAGGCATAAAAAAAAGCCAGCTATTTTGGAAGGCTGGTGCTTTAGGTTATTTAAACACTATTATCGGCTCACCATTTACGAGTATATAACACTTATTTGTTGTTAATTTTATACTTATTTATTAAAAATATAACATAAAGTACTGAAAATCAATTAATTTTATGACTCACATTACTTTCGGTATCGGAAAGTAACTCGCATCCTAAATAACGCTAATTTCAGTCTAAAAGTACTCCCTACAGCATGCACATACCTCGAATTTGCCAAGACATGCATTCAGTAAACTTATAAAAAACAAAGCAAGCTTTGCTTTAAAAAGAGCTTAATTTTTTACAAATTCCAATTCCAGTTCCTCTAAAGACTTTCCTTTGGTTTCTGGTAATATTTTTAATAGGATAAAAAAGCCTACCAAAGCAATTGCGCCAAAAATGAAAAAGCTTAGTGCATTTCCTAAGTTTGACAGTTCCCAAGGAAAAACTAACTGTACCAGAGAACTAATTAAGGAATTGATAAACGCAATGACCCCAATGGCCAATCCGCGATATTTAATGGGATATAGCTCTGATAGTAATACCCACATTACAGGACCTAATGAAAAGGCAAAACAGGCGATAAAACCTAAGATGCCAATTAAAATTAAATTTGCATTGATCGTGGTTGCTGCTTCTAAAATAGTACCGTCATTCTTGGCATATATTTTACTACCCAAAGCATCTTTTGCCGCATTTTTAAATGCTACGTCATTGTCAAAGAGCGTGTCTGCTAGCGGTTGTAATTTTTGAGCACCTGTAAACTCAAACTGGTTAATATTTTCTTGAGACACTTGATAGGTTGCCTGATTAAAGCCATATGCACATACTAATAAACTTACAGCAATCCCTGCGGTACCTATTAATAGTAAAGGTCTTCTGCCCATTCTATCAATTAAATAGATAGCAACAAAGGTAAATACAACTGAAATTGTACTTAATAAAACTCCAGATGAAAAAGCAGCGTCTGTTCCAATACCAGTTTGTTTAAAAATAGAGGTTGCATAAAAATACACGGCATTTATTCCTGTAATTTGCTGTAAAACCCCAACAATTAATCCAACTACAAGGATAAAACGAAGGGATGGTTTTAAGATATCTTTTATTTTTAAAGGTGCTTTATGTTGGTCTGCCGCTATGTTTTTTTCAATTGCAGCAATTTCTATCGTACCCCTTGCTGCTCCATGGATGTGTGTCAATACTTTTTTCGCCTCTTCAAAGTTCCCTTTTAAATAGAGCCAACGTGGACTTTTAGGAACAAAAAACAAGAAAATAAAGTAAAGTATCGCAGGCAATAGCTCTACTCCTAGCATCCATCTCCAAACGGTTTCATCCGTTAAAAAACTAGTGTCTTCACCATTGTATTTATTAAAAAAGTAATTACTTAAGAACGCAGCAAAAAAGCCAAACACAATATTTAGTTGTTGTAAAGAAACCAGCTTCCCTCTATTTTCTGAAGTTGAAATTTCTGCAATGTAAATGGGCGCTAATACCAAGGCCGCACCAAAAGCTACACCCCCAATAATCCTTGCGATGTAGAGCATTTCATACGAAGTTGCAAATGCCGAAGACACTGCGGAAATTGCATATAAAAAAGCAACAAAAAGAAGAGTTTTTTTTCTTCCGATAAGATCGCTTATTCTTCCAGAAAATAACATGGCAAACATCGCCGCGAAGGATGGAGCGCTTACTACCCATCCCGATTGAATTTCATTTAAATCAAATTCGGGTCCTACAAAGGACATCACGCCAGAGATGATTCCAGCATCGAAACCAAAAAGGAATCCTCCTAAAGAGACTACAAGTGCGATAAAAGTTAGTTTTTTACTCATGATGGAAATTTAATTTAAAACAATTGTTTGTATGGAATGTGCCGCTAATTTTAATTTTGCAGTTTTTAAGTCAATGGTAATCGTGTATTCTAATGGAGTGTCAGCTGTATTCATTGCAATAATTGCAATCGTATCATTTTTATTTTTAAAAGCAGTAGCAATGACACTGTTTGAACTAGAAACACTGCTAATTCTTTTTGCCCCTGGCCTAATAAATTTAGAAAAATGACCAATATAGTAAAAAGTATTTGTAAAAGTCAATACATCTGTTTTTGTGTTTCCATGCACTGGAGAAAAGCATAAATTACCCACATGATTTGGACCTCCAGTTTCGTCTAAAAGTATGTTCCAATCTGTCCATGCAACCGTGCCATTATTAAAATCATTGATCATGGATTTTCCATAACGCTCTGCCAACTTTGGATCTTCATTTTTTAACCTTTCAAGATCATAGCGTTCATTGCACCCTTCCGTAAATATTAATTTTTTATCGGGATACGCTTCATTTACATGCGCTACATTCTTAAACATTGGCGTGCCATCTTTCCAATCTTCGTACCAGTGAAATCCAATTCCCCAGACGTATTTTGCCGCCTCTGGATCATTTAAGATTGTGCTTGCGCGTTGAAACAATAAATCTCTATTGTGATCCCAGACAATAATTTTCTTATCCCCTAAACCGTCTCTTTCTAAAGTAGGTCCTAAATAATCTTTTAAAAAATCTCGTTCTTCCTCCGCAGTATAAATACAAGACTCCCAACGCTGCACCGCCATGGGCTCATTTTGAATGGAAAGCCCCCAAATAGGGATTCCTTCTTGTTCATAGGCCTTTATAAATTTTGAATAATAATTTGCCCAAGGTTGATAAAATTCTTTTTTTAACTTCCCTCCTTTTAGCATGCTGTTGTTCGTTTTCATAAATGCAGGGGGGCTCCAAGGACTTGCGTACATTGTTAAATTTCCTCCTGCAGCTTTTATAGCCCTTTTTGTAAACGGAATTCTATATTTTCTGTCTCGTGCAATGGAAAATGTTTTTAAATCTATGTCCCCTTCTTTCACATAAGTATAGCTTTCCGTTGAAAAATCACAGCTGTGAATAATTGTTCTTGCCAAAGAGTATCCAATACCTTTCTCCTGGTCAAAATAAGCCGCTAGAAATAATTCCTGATTTTTTTCTGATAACTTATAAAAAGTTTCCGCAGCAGCATCTGTTAATGCAGCTCCAATGCCAACAAACTCTTGAAATTCTTTATTTGGACTTACCACAATATCTATATCCGTTTCTAAAGGTTGTTTGAATTTCAAGAAGGCAATTTCCGAAGTTAAAGAAAGTTTTAATGCTGATTTGTGGGCTGTTGTATATACCTTCCCTGTCATTATTCCCGATTTAATAATTTTTTCTTCAAAAGTGTTTTCCTTCTTTTTACATTGAATCAATGCAATTGCGCTTGTAAGTATCGCAAAAGCTGAAAAGAGAACCTTTATTTTATTTTTCATATTTCTAATATTTTAAACCATAACCTATTTTAAAGAGCGGCGTTGTAGCAGTATCCCAAAAATTAACACCATATTTTCCTTCAAAATCATAAACAGATTTTGGCCAAGAATGCGGCAATTTACCTTTGAAGTTATACGCACCAAATAGTACCTCTGCAATTCCATCACCTTCAGAGCCAGGAAGCCAAGCAGCCACAAATGCATCTGATTGTTGCAATTGTTTCGTAATTACTAAAGGTCTTCCGGAAATTAAAATGACTACCGTTTTTATTCCTTTTTCACGATAGGTTGAAATGTATTTTTGATGCGCCTTGCTTAAAGTCAATTTCCGATCTGTTGTATCCTCATTTATATCTCCAAACATTTCGGCATAGGGTGTTTCACCAATCACAACGATTGCAATATCTGCATCAAAATGATTTTCTGAAGCTTCTTTATCATAAACTACCGCTGCAGATGTACTCTCCTTTATACCCTCTAAAATAGTAGTTGCGCCCTTATAATTCTCTCGAATACCTTGCCAATTCATAGTCCAACCACCTGACTGCAACCCTGTGTTATTGGCATGCTCTCCAACAACTACAATTTTATGAATTCCTTTTTTTATCGGCAATACTTGGTCCTTGTTTTTTAATAAGACCAAAGACTCTCGGACCGCTTGTCTTGCTTTGTCCCTATGTATTTGCTTTCCTATTTCTGGAATTAAAGAAATGTCTGGAAATGGGTTATCGAACAAACCAAGCCTAAATTTTTGCCTTAGAATTCTTCTCACTGCATCATCTATTCTTTCAACAGCAATTGTTTTGTTGGAAATTCCAGCAAGTATATCCTTTTGAAAAAAATCTAAGTCACCGTCTACCGCCATCACCATATCGATGCCCGCATTAATAATAGCGGTACCTCCAAAGCGAGAGTATCCTTTCCAATCGGTAATCACAATCCCATCAAAACCCATACTTTCCTTCAAAGTGTCATTAATTAAAACTTTATTTGAATGCATTGGAATTCCTGACAAGGTATTGAAAGAAGCCATAACAGCACCAACTTTAGCGGCAACAGCCGCCCTGTAAGGAGGAAGTAACCTTTCTGAAATCTGATGCATTGAAAGCGTAGTATCACCTCCTTCGACACCATAATCGGTAGCGCCGTCTCCAATAAAATGCTTTGCTGTTGCCATGACTGTGCGCCTTGAGCTTAAAACACCTTGATGTCCTTCTATGGAAGCTACCGCCATTTCACTGGTAAGTGTTGTGCTTTCAGAATAGGCTTCATAGACTCTTCCCCACTTTTCATTATAGGGAATTGCAACACAGGGAGAAAATGTCCAATTAAAACCCGTTGCTTGGGTCTCTATTGCTGTAATCGCCGCGGCCTCTCTTACTAAATTACGATTGCCCGTTGCTCCCAATCCAATATTATGCGGAAAAATTGTAGCTCCTTGAAAAGTATTTTGACCATGCACAGCGTCTACAGCAAATAATAATGGAATTCCTAGACGTGTAGACAACGCTTTTTCTTGCAGCGCTCTAAATCTATTTTGCCAACCTAAGGCACCATTTCCTGGTGCAGGTCCTTGCGTATGAATAACGGAACCAATAAACTTTGTAGCAATATCTGAATCTGAAGCAATATCCTCAAAATGTCTTACTTGAGACATCTGCCCTATTTTCTCTTCTAAAGTCATTAAAGACAATACAGAATCTACTTTTTTCTCAATTTTAAAACTGAAATTTTCTGAAGGCAGTCCTTCATATGAGTTGTAAATTAACAGTGCAAAAAACAATAAAAAGAGCATACTCTTCAATATTTTTTGATACATAGCGTCTACTTTATTTAAATTATTGTCTGAACTCATGTTTTACCCAATCTACTTCCATAACCCATTCGCCCTCCATGGGTGCATCCGTGATTTTAGCAAAATTTAAGATCGCAAACATCTTTTCAGGGTACTTCGCTCCTTGTCCAATATTTCTGTAGATTTCTTTACCATCAACACGGTATACTAAATCAGTATTTTCCCATTCCACAGCATAGGTGTGGTAGTCATTTAAAGTAACATCAGAACCTTTTCGCAAACTCCACCAATCTCCTTTGTCACAGGCCTCTAAACTTTTAATAGCACCGGACGTAAAATGATCTTTCTGGTGATCTCCATGGTGTTCAAAAATGTCTATTTCTCCAGATCCTGTTAATGGCCAGCAAATATCTTCATTTGCCTCTTGCACTGGTGCTTCGTTATTTTGTGCCCCCAAAATCCACCAAGCGGGAAACATACTTGGCTTCCCATTACTTCCTAATTTTAATCTTGCCGTCCATTTTCCTTTAATGAATTCTTTTTTATTTTTAGAAGCTATTCTACCTGCTACATATTGCGTAGCCGGATGTTGATTTCCATTTTTATCTAAATTATCACAGATTTTTTTCTCTCCGGTATTTATCACTCTTAACTTTAACGAACCGTTACTCACTTCGCGCGTCCCAAATTGCCCTTCTGGAACATAACAATGTGTTTCATTGTTCACCCATATCCGCTGATCTTGCCAGTTATCCTCATTAAAAGTATCAAAATTATCTATAAAATCAATTTTCCAAACTGAGGAGTTGTCCACTATTTTTGAATCTTTTTTCTCTTTTATTTTAAAACCTGTTGTAAAAATTCCTATCAAGCAGAAACTTAGCAAATAGTAATAATATTTTTTTTTCATATAAACTGTTTAATTGAATTATTTTATTTTACATCTTAAAAGAATTACAAACCGTATCTTATTTTTATTTTCGAATGCATCAGAAGAGACCACACGACTCGCAGTAATAATAAGTTCCTTTAGTAGTACCCTATTTAATTTTTAATTAATTTCCTTTGATAACTTCCATAATTAGTATCTAACAGCAGAAAGTAAACTCCCGGCTTTAGACTTGACACCTCATACATTCTGTCCTGCTCTTTGGGTTGTATGTTTTTCACAATGCGCCCGTTGACATCAACAATTCTAATATTTTTAATACTTTGTTGATTGTTTAATTTTATTTTAAATTTTTCTAAAACGGGATTTGGAAATACTGCCATCGTATTTTTGATGAAAGTGGCAACACCTAAACTATTTACAAATTCAAATTCAAACCAATTCAGATTAAAACCACCGGTCAATACTTTCATTTTTAATACATAAACACCTGCGTTTAGAGTTGTTGACACACTTGAAGTTTGCCAAGATTGCCAGCCACCTGTGACTGGAAGATCAACAATGGAGATACTTTGTTCTGTGCCGTTATTCAGTAGTTGAAATTCAATCTTTCCTGAGTTCCACTGTGCCGCAGATCTAATATTTAGATCATAGTTACCCGTATTTGCGATATAAATTAAATATTCTGAGTAATCCCCTGTATCTGTATACCCAATATTTTCCCCAGCACCTGTATCTGATGTGTTTTCCGTTTGTAATCCAACCTGACTTGAAAAGTTTTCTGCTTCTATTTTTCCTGGAATTTGAAGTCTTGTCATTAAATTATTAGCTACGTTTAATTCCGAAAATGGATTCAATACAATATTGTAAATAGACGTTACACTGCTGCCCATATAGCTTACATTTAGAAGATCTTGATAAAATAAATAAGTATTTAAATTAATATGAATCACTCTCCTACTAACGGCATCTACTTCCACTGATTCAATTGGAACTATTTCATTATTCACTTTCACCTCAAATAAATCATTTGACAGCACAGTTTCATTTATGGGATAATTTAAAACAATTTTTATAGCTTTTTCGGAATCGTTTGTACTTGAACTCAACACTATAAAATCTGGAATTGTAGTTGAACTTAAAAACTCGATACTACTCATATTAAATTCTGAATTCCCAACTACCTCTACTTTTAAAACTTGCGTTCCAGCCTCTAAATAGGCATTTTCTACGGAGTGATTTACAAAATTATTCCAACCTCCAGTATTTCCTAGATTCAGGTTTCCTGCGATATCAATATCATTAAAAAGGAGTTTTACCTTAGCCCCCGACTGCGATGTTGCATATCTAAATTTAAGATTATAGAAACCTGTTTCTGCAACTTCAACCGTATATTTCAACCACTCTTTATCTTTAGTATACCCTATCTGATACCCATTGCTATTTATATTATCTGTGCTTGTTTGAATGTCTACACCATCATTTCGATAGGCCCAACCTAAGTTCCAAGGTTCATAAGGCTCTCCAGAAAGAGAATAATTCGCATACTTCGTATCATAATATGCAATACCATTAGTGCCTAAGTCATAATCTGACAAATAAACAACTCCTGGTATTTGATGCTCTGCATATGGAATATGAGTTGCATCTTGCGGCTGCCTTAAAACAGCATCCACAACATCTTTATAAAACACATTATTATCTAACAATAAATCTGTGGTTAACTGACTCAAACCCTGCACGGCATCTACCACTGAAGGCTTTGCCCCTTCACCTTTCCAATACTTGATAATTGCTTTATAATTGGAGTTCGAATTGATGGAATATGGACAAGTAATTGTCTCGATTCGCTTCCAAGGCCACCAAGCCCAACCAATATCATTGTCTTCAAATAAGTTTATAGCTTCTGTAAACCAAACATTAGAATTTTCACCAGACTCTCCAAGCCATAGTGGAACGTTGTGCTGCTCTCTAATATCTAGCACCCATTGCATAGAAGCAGTATCGTTATACGTCCAATATTTATGTGGACTGTATACCATGTTAGAGTCCCAAGGCGGTGTTAAGCCAGAAAAATCATTTGCAAATCCGTTTCCTTCAATAAAAAGAATATGATTTGAATCTACTGCTCTAATTTCATTGGTAATCCGAACATATAAATCACGCAATACGCGATCTCCTAAAGGCCAATTGACCTCATTAAGCAAATCATAGCCACCAATCCACTCCTTGTCTTTATATCGTTCTGCTAATTTTCCCCACAAAGCAACGGTCTTACTTTTATTCTGTTCACTCTCCCATAAAGAAGGTTTTGAATCATCATAGTCAGAAATAGCTGCATCTTTTCCTTGTCCACCGGGAGCAGCATGCAAGTCTAAAATTAAATAAATCTCATTGGATTCACACCAAGTTAAAAGCGCGTCTACCATTTCAAAACCTAAAGTTAGCCACGTATTTTCACCTTCAACAGGCTCCTCTTCTATTGGTAAGGTAAATAAGTTGTAATGCATGGGTAATCGAATACTATTATAACCAAATTTCGCAATGGAATCTACATCTTGTTTTGTAACAAAATTATTTCTCCAATTGGTATAAAATTCCGCAGTATTCTCTGCCCCCACCAAAGCAGTAAGTCTTTCCATAAATTCATGCTGTGTATCTGCTGCTCCCGAAGAATTCATCATATATCCTTCTTGAAGCATCCAGCCACCCAAGCCAACACCTTTCAAAAGCACCTCTTCTGAATCTGAATTGATTATTTTTTTACCTAAAGTCCTTAGATTTTGTCCATTCAAAGAAAGTGCGAAGAAAAAAATAATACAAATTATATATTTTTTCATAAAATGATTCAATTCTTGTTTATAAGTTATCTAAACCAAAGAGTGTAATTTCAGAACCCACAGTTAATTGAGTACTCCCATAATTAGAAGTCATCTGAAATTTAAGATATCGAAAAGTATCAGAGGTATTGTCTAAACTAAACTCGTGCCCATCAATAGCTTCTTGAAAAGCAGCTGCAGAAATATTACCAGCCCCATCTCTCGGGTCACCAATATCAAATTCACCTAATAAATTCCAAGTTTGGTTGTCTGTGCTCGCATATAGATTAAAAGACTTTAAATTTTCTTCCTGATAGTGGTACGTAACCCCACCTCCGTTATACCAATAGGCCCTTTGCCAAACAATAAATCGCTGAATCTTCACATTTTTATTAAAGTCGATTACGATATCTAATGGAAAATTTAAGCTTCCTCCATTATTATCTCTCGTAGCTATAAAATAACTATTGTCAGCGTCTGTCTCTACGGTATCCACGATGTCATCCCAAAAATTAACAGTTCTTCCTTCATATGCATTCCCATTAATAGATTGTCCACTCATTAAAGACCAAGTAGATTTATCTATTTTTTCTTCAAAAAATGGTGTGTACTTGCCTTTGTCTTCTAAATCTGTAATATTACCATCAAAGTCTTCTACTTTTGTTGAAAAGGTCATTTCTGTGGACGCCAAACCTCTAATAAAAATATTTTCCTGTGCATTATTAGATGATAATATTCTAATTATTTCATTGGCTCCATCCAATATATGAACATAGACAAAAACAGTTTTTGAAGCTATATTATCCCAAGCGATTTTTACTCCTCCTAAATCTGGAGTAATCTGAATACTCTCTTGCACTAAAAAAATAAAGGACTTTAAAGGGGTGAACTCAATTTCTGCTGCTTCCGAACTATTCTCACTTTCATCTACCACATATATTTTTACTTTTAATGGAGTGGTTTGATTGAGGCCATTTACTTCTATCGCACTCGTATGCTTACTGGAGACTCTAAAAACCTCTTCTCCTTGTGAATTGGTATAAACTGCTTTTACATACAAGATGTCATCATCTGTTGGCAAAGAGTAGTTAATAACACCACCACCATTTGTTGGTGTTACTGAAATATTAGTAACGCTCTCTGGAGCTTTGGTATCTAAATCTTCCTCTGAAGTACACGAAAATAGTGTTGCGAACATGAAGATTGAAAAAAGCAATATTTTATTTATTTGTTTTCTCATAATACTATTTTTTTACCAACCTGGATTTTGAATTAAATTTGGATTTGTTGACAACTCCGTAAAACTAATCGGTTGTAAATAATCTCTTGGTGAATTAAAAGAACGCTGACTCACGTCCATCACTTGGTAATAATTTGCTTCCGAATCTTCATCTACTGACCAACCCTGTATCGGTGTTGTGAAGTATTTTTCTGCTAATTTCCATCTTCTAATATCATAGTAACGGTGTCCTTCAAAAGCCAATTCTATCATTCGCTCTTGTTGAATAATTTCTCTTAAACCCTCCTGTGTTGTATGTTTATTTAAAGTTGCAGCGTACGTTGCATTGCTCCATGCTTCCTCTACATCTGGGATCCCTGCGCGTTCTCTAATTTCGTTAAGCGCAGCATATACCTCCACAGAAGGACCACTAAACTCGTTTAGCGCTTCTGCATAATTCAGATACAACTCACTCAAGCGCACCATTGGCCAAGGATACGTAATTGCTTTATTATAAGTATCTCCTTCAGAATCTTGGTGTACTAATTTTTTTAATGCATAACCAGTAACTAAATAATCTCCAGTATTGGCGACCCTTCCATGCTTTTCCCCTTTTCTCATTTTTAATTTCCATAAGGATCCCCATGTTCTATTGATTCCTCTATCAAAACCAAGTGCTGCATAAAAACGAGCCTCTCTATTTAAATTCAACTTTGCCGTTTTATTGGCAAACTGTGCATAAAATCGTTGATTAAAAGCGATGGTTGTTGCACTATATCGATCTGCATATTCAAAAGATAAATCTTCATCAATAGGCAACCCATTTTTAGTGTAATACGTTTCTGCCATTCGTAAACTTGGTGCCAACCATTGCCAAGAAGCTTCCACGGAGGAGGATGTTGGGTCTTTCATCATTGCAGGCGACTGAATTTGCCAATATTGCCCGTTTGTAACCGGACTGGAATTGCCCCATAATAATTCTGAATTCCAAGGGTCTGTAATTGCAAAACGACTGTTGTATTGGTCTCTCACCATTTTAAATTGAAAATTATTGGCATCAAAAAGAGGCGCTGTATCTGTATAATAATACATCCCTGCTCCTTGTGCAATTGCGGCATCTAAAGCTTCTTTGGTTGCTGCAACTGTTTGCTCCCATTTTGAATTATCAACATTCTGATTAAAAAAATGTATTCCATCAGCATTCACAAAGTTCCCATACAACGAAGAATTTCCGTTAAATAATGGACTCGCACTGTACAATAAAGCCTTTGCTTTAATCGCTTTCGCAATTACTTTATCAATTCTTCCAATGTCATTATTTCCAAGCACTTTTTCTGGTAAATTTGCAATAGCAGCGTCAATTGTTTCAACAATATAACTAAAACACTCGTCTACCGTTTTGCGATCTAACCGCACTTCTGTATCCGGAGCAGAGATGGGGAGATTTATATCCACAATAGGTATCGGACCATAATTGCTTACCAATAAAAAGTGAAAATATGCTTTTAAAAAATTTGCTTCTGATTTCCATTGATTTTTTTCTTCCTGTGTCATATCCACCACCAAATCGATGTTTTCTACTAATGTATTACAGCTGCGTATTCCTTCCCATAAAGAACCTTGTCCTCTTCCCACGGCAGAGAATCCAGACCAATAGCCCATTAGGGGTGAAGAAACACTCTGTTGTCCTTTCATTACTTTAATGGAATTGGGTTCTTTAGGAACGGGTACAGCTACCGCGTCACTTAAAAGAACATAACTGGCATACGTACCATCGTTTTGAGGCAAATAACTATAGCAATTTGCCAAGGCATTATATGCTGTTTCTTTTCTATTAAAAAGCAAACCCAACTCTTGTGTTCCGTCTGGCACAATGTCTAAATAATCCTCGCAACTTGTAAATAGTGATACACTACATAAAATAATTGCTAAATATTTGTTTCTTAAATTCATTTTTTCTTTTTTAAAAATTTACCTGAGCGCCAATATTGATAACTCTTTGTGGTGGATACCCCAATCCATTACCAGCCATTTCAGGGTCCCATAATTTAAACTTCGCAAAATTTAATAGATTCAACCCTGTAAGGTATAGCCTTGTTTTTGCCCTTTTAAAAACTTTACCTGTTTTACCAGGTATGGTATATCCAAACTCCACGCTTTTTAGTCTTAAAAAGTCGCCGTCCCGCAACCACCAAGTAGATGGTTTTTGATTATTGTCTATTTCGTAGGTAGACAAACGTGGCCAAAAGGCATTCGGATCTGGATTGTTCTCTGACCAGTGATTGTCTGCAATAATACTCAAAGCATTTCTTTCGTTTACAAACGGCGAAATATCATTTGGATTTATAAAAAATGAAGACCTTGCAGAACCTTGCATGAACAGAGAAAGATCAAAATCTTTATACACTGCAGAAACTCCAAAACCATATACAATTTCTGGCACATTTGGCTTTCCAATTGGTGTTTGGTCGGACTCATTTATAACTCCATCTTGATTGATATCTGTATATTTTATATCCCCTGGTAAGTATGAATTTGTAGTTGAAAACCCGTTAAATTGCTCCGGAGAGTTGTCAATGTCTTCTTGATCTACAAATAAGCGCTCAGCTACATACCCCCATTGCTGATTTACAGGATATCCCAATCTACTCAAATTCTTGTTTTGAAATTCAGGTTCCCCATTGGCCACAATCTCATTTGTTGAATATGTAAAATTACCTCTCGCTGTGATATAGAAATCACCACTAAAAGCGTGGTTATAATCAATAGATAAATCGATACCCTGCGTGAATACCTCTCCAATATTACTATCAATTGAAGTAGTTAAACCGGAGGTTTCAGGAATGTATTGGCGCTCCATATAAATATTTCTACGTTTTTCCGTGAAATAATCTGCAATAATATTTATTTTATTAAAAAGTCCTAGCTCCAACCCATAATTTGTCTTGGTTGCAACCTCCCAAGTAACATTTTCATTGGCATATCTGTTCACGATATATCCGTTGTAATAATTGTTGTAATTGGATCCAAAAGAGTAGCCAGTGCCTCCATTGTTAATATTTACATCTGACAAATAGAAGAAACGATCACTGGCACTTGAAATACCGTCATTCCCTACTAGCCCATAAGTATATCTTAACTTCAATAAATTAACCGATGGAATATTTTCTTCAAAATAAGTTTCGTTCGAAATAATCCAACCAAACCCTACAGATGGAAAAAATCCAAATCTGTTTTTCTTTGCAAATTTTTCTGAACCATTGTATCCAAAATTAAATTCACCAAAATACCGGCTGCTATAATTATAAGCAGCACGCCCTGAAACTCCATTATTTCTTGCTGGTAACGTTGAAAACGCGGCATTTCCTCCACTAATGGTGTTTAAGGCTTCTTGAAAATAGGTTACTAATAAACCACCAAATTCGTGTTTCTCTTTCACTGTTTTGTTGTATTCTAAAACCGCTTCATAATAAAAATTACTATTCCCATTATTACCAACACTTGGGGAATTTAAAAATTCTGTACCTTCTTGAATTTGATAGAGTGCATTTACAACACCTTCTGGTGTCTGTGTCTCATTAGACCCATAATAAAAAGGTGTATAACTCCTTTCATTTTGGCTTTCCGTATACGTTCTAACAGAAGCCATTGCTCTTAACTTTAATCCTTCTGTGATAAAACTTAAATCTTGTTTGATTTGAAATTGTGCCAATGTTGTATTCGAAAAACGGTCTTTATATCCTCTTACACTCTCTGCATATGGATTTGGAAACCCACCATTACCTTTATTACCAAACAAGGTGTGATTAAAGTTCGCAGTTGCTTCATCTGAGTCATAGGTCTTTGGAAAATTTGCTGGATTTGCTTGCGATACCTGATAGAAAATATCTGAAGCACTTACAATTGGGCCGTTATAACGTTCGAATAATGAGTAAAACTTGGCAGCAACCTTCGTTGTTTTACTTAAATTGATATTAATGTTTGCTCTTAAGTTAGATCTGTTTATATCTATATTGCTATTAAAATTATTTAAAGGATCTACCTTTAACAAACCTGTTTCATTCGCATTTGTTACCGAAAGATAATACTGTGCTACCTCTCCACCTCCGTTAATATTTACGTTTAAACGCTTGTTTAACGCAAAATCCTTAAAGAGCTCACGATACCAATCTACATCTGGGTAAATATTTGGATTTAAACCATTTCTAGTCCCTTCTATTTTTTGCTTTGAATACAATAAATTGGCAGATTGATCTCGGGATCGCTGCGCTCTATTATATAACTCCATATAATCTACAGAACCTAAAAAACTATTTATTTTAGAAGGACTAGACATAGAGCTTTCGTACCGCACCGATACCTTTGCTTTTCCTTTTTTTCCAATTTTAGTGGTTACCAATACCACTCCATTTGCGCCTCGTGCTCCATATAAAGAAGTTGCAGTAGCATCTTTCATAATAGAAAAAGAAGCAATATTATCTGGTTCTAAACGCGCTAAGTCAGAAGTGGTTATTTGCAATCCATCTAATAAGATAAGTGGACTGTTATTAAAACCAAAAGTGGTTACGCCTCGAATAAAAAAGGCTGCATTATCTGCGCCCGGTTCCCCTGATCTTTGGTATGAAATTAATCCCGAAATTTGACCTGCTAATGTATTTGTAATGTTTGAAGTAGGCTGTTTTAGCTCTGATACTTTTAAAGTAGTGATCGAACCAATTACACTATTCTTTTTTTGTTTTGAAAATGCAACTACCTGGATTTCGTCTAGTTGATCGAAACTTTCTTTAAGAATTACATTTATCTTTTTTTGAGCTGCCACCACGATCTCTTGAGATGCATATCCTAAATAAGAGAAGGTGATTGTTGCGTTTGGTGTTTTAATATTTAAAACATATTTTCCATCAAAATCTGTTGATGTTCCATTTGAAGTGCCTTTTACTACTACAGATACTCCAGGAAGAAAATTACCGATATCATCTACCACTTCTCCCGAAACAAGGACCTTTTGCGCACATACTAACGTGGTAAGGAATACAAATACAACTGGTACTAATTTTAAAAATAATAGCCTTAGTTTGCTCATATTTATTTTTTAAAGTAAACAAAACAGGAGGCGCAGCTCCTGTTTTGTTATTTTATTTATATACTTTTAATTATTCTTTGATCAACTTTTTATACTGACCGTTAATTTCTAAAAAGTAGAAGCCAGGTTTTAAATTTTTAATAGATAAATCATTGGCGTCTATTGTCTTTTTAAGCACTTGTTTAGAATTAATATCAAAAATTCTAATTACTTTTTCCCCCTCTAGATTACTAAAATAAATCTTATCATTCGCAGGGTTTGGAAAGAACTGAAAACTATTTTTATCAAAATATTTTACAGATGCAGTGCCTTGTAATTGAGGCCCTTTTAAATCATCTACATAGAAAGTCCCAGTTATATTGGCTTGACCTGGACCTAAAAAAACAAAAACATGGTTTAAACTTAAACCGTCTGCTAACTCTGAAGTATCGACATATACTGTTTGCCATTGATTCGCTATTAAAATATCCCCGTACTGCTCAAAAACAGCATTTTGATCGCCATCTTCTTTTGCATCTGCTAATTTTAGCATAAAATTTGTTCGAACAGGCGAATAAACTCTAAAGGAAAAAATATCATCTTTACTTGCATCAAAAGCAGCATTTAGTTCAAAATGTATTCTTTCCCAGCCACCCCAGGTATTTCCTTTTACCCATTGCTGAACCATATTGGCACCTCCTATTGGATCCGTAACAATGTCGTAAGCACCAGGAGTACCTCCCATAGATTCTGATACTGACATCAAAGAAGTTCCTTCAAAATCATTATAGCTAACTAAAGTTGCAGCGTCTGCTGTTGTGGTAAAAGTAGAAAACAATCCTGTAACTGGTATATCACTTTCTTTATATTCGATAGCACTGTCTATGACACCAAACCAATAGGTGGAAGTAGTGTTTAACAATTCTGATGGAACAATCGTAATTGTTGAATTATCGTCACTTAAAATAGCATTTATAGCAACAAGAGTTCCTGAAGCATTTGTCTCCCTTAATTCTACTGCCGCAGAAATATCGGTTATTGTTGAATTATCTAAATTCCTGAATTGAAAGTTTGAAGAGATTGATGGGTTTATAAATTGCGCAACATCTACAGCTCCATTTTCAGGATTAAAAGTATTTATAACCGCTGGGGCAATATTACTTTTCAAATAATCATCAAAGTAATAAATATCACCTGCCACAGATCCACCTGATTTATCTTTATCAAAATAAATTTGTGCTCTATCGTAATTCGTAGCGGTAATTGCGCCAAAATTAAAAACAACTTCTACCCAGGTATTAATTTCTGTAACCTCAACTTTTTGCTCATGCCCTTGTCCATAATCTGGATAGTTTTGCAATTTAATGGACACTGCTACCGGTTTATTTACCCAAACCTTTACCTTTATAAAAGGTGTCTCCGAAAAGTCAAAAGGAGTTAACGGAGTTGCATTTGAAACTAAGTCATTTTCTAAACCAGAATCATTTCCTGCGTGCGTGTATTGTGCTACATTGTCTGAAACATTAATTCCTGATGCATCTGGATTTGTGATTTTAGCAAATCCAGTTCCATCCCAAGAGGTAAAAGCAAGATCCGTATTAACCGTGTCAAAATCAAATAGCATCTCATTAATATCGCCAGTAACGGCAGCCTTGGTTGTAAAAACAGCAGCAACACCAGCTACAGCAGTATCATTTGAGTACTCAATTACATTATCGATAACACCATACCAATACATCACTGAGTTCGCTAAATCATCAACAGGATCTATTATAATTTTGTTTTTATCTCCGTTTATAGTTGCTGAAAAAGAAACATCTGCACCATTAATGTCATCAATTCTTACAGCCACCTTATCGGAAACATCTGAAAGAACAGAATCATCTATGTTTCTAAAAGCTCCGTTTGTAGTAATTTCTAAGTTTGTAGTTATTGAGTTTTCCACAGATGCATTTCCAGGACTATATTCCTGAGCTGGTGATGTATATAATTCAGGCCCTTTTATATCGTCAAAGAAATAAGTATCTCCTTGTTGTACGTTTTCTCCCCCAATTTTAATCACAATATTATTCATAAAAATATTAGAGAAACTACTAAAATCAAAAGTTAATTCTACCCATGTATTCACATCTGCAGTGCTCACCGATGCCATAACTTCAATATTATTTCCCCAATCTGGATCATTCTCTAAATGAAAGGTAACGTCAATTTCTTCCGTAGCAAATACTTTCATTTTAAAAACAGCATTGGATGCAATGTTAAAAGGGGATGTAAATACATTAGAAACCTCTATGACCCCAATTCCGATATCATTATTATTTCCTGCAGTAAATTGCCCTACGAAATTAGAGGGATTGGTCTGGTCTTGCACTGGGTTTGTAACTTTCGCAAAAGTTGAAGAAGTATTCCAACTGTTGAACACAATATTTGGATTGTTTGTGTCAAAATCTACATGCGTAACTTCCTGAGCACTCAAGACACCGAAAGTTAAAAATAAGATGAAAAGTAATTTTTGTTTCATAATACATAATTTAAATTAAACAACTAAAGGTTTTTTTTAATTCTGATGTTCTGATCATGAGTATTGAGCGTTACATTTGTATTCCTCTTTTATCTGATTTCATCAAAAACAAAGATGTCTAAAAAGAATGTTTTTAGCAATTAATTAACCTCTACAAAAACTAATACCCCCCAAAAAATACCTCTACAAAATCTTTGTTAAAAATTATAAAAACCACATTTTCAATACATTTACGATTTTTATTACTCCTACATAAATGAATTGTTATTTTCAACACCCTTATATTTATAGATTTTATCTTTAGTGTTCCGTTACATATAAAACTCCAGAAAAAGCACCTTCTTAAATCTTTTTTGCAAAAAAAAACTGCAAATTCCTAAGAAATGTGCAGGTCTTAATTTTTAAATAAATATAAAAAAGTTTGAAAATAATGACGGTAAAATGACCGTTAACTGCATTATGAAATATCCTGAATATAATTAACGAGGTTCACATCTTTGTTTAAATTAATTTTTTTGCGCAACCTATATCGCCCTTGCTCAACACTGGTGATTGCTACATGCATCAAAGCAGCAATTTCCTTTGAAGAAAGATTTAATTTTAAATAAGCACTTAGCTTAATTTCATTCGAGGATAAATCTGGGTGTTTTTCTCTTAATTTATCAAAAAACTGAGCATGCAAATTGTTGAAGTGTAATTGAAAGGTTAACCAATCTTCCTTGTTTAATAAATTACTCTTTATTTTTTTTATTACCTTTTTCACAGGCAGATGTAATGAACTATTTAACAACTCATTGTCAATTTTATTAATATCAATTACCAAACCTGTAAGTAGTTCATTTTTCTTTATATTATTTAAGGTCGCTGATGCAAGTGCCGCGTCCTTCTTTTTTATCTCTAAACCTAAATTCTCTTCTCTTAGCAACAGCAATTCCCGTTCAGACTCCAGCTTATCCAATTTAAACTTCTCTTCTTGCGATTTTCTTTTATCTAATTCTATTTGTTTTAAAGTACGAATTTGTTTTAAATTTTTATTTTTAAAATACAATCGGTACAATCCGTGCCCACCAAGAAGTAGTATCGCATAAAAAGCAAAGACTCGTTTTGTTAAGTACCAGGGCGAATTAATATGAAATTCTTTACGTATTGTATCTGATGTTGCTTCACCTTCGCCACCAGACCTCAATTCTAGCGTGTAATCTCCCGGCGTTAACCCAGGGAAACTAAGTTCCGAAACAAATTGCCAATCCGACCACGATGTATTTAATCCATTTAATTTGTATTGAATTTTATACGAATTTGCAAGTGGTGTTTTTGGCAATGCAATCGCTATTTTTAAGAAATTGTTATCATTCGGTATGTTCTTCAACTCTCGTCCGCTTAAACGCGAAGTAAGCGTATCTGTCTTACTAATAAACTGAATAGATCGTATGATTGGAACCTCTTTTTCTAATTCAATATCTGATGTATTAATATTGTGAAAAACGATGCCATTATTAATTCCCAAGCCAACTACCGAATCATTAATCTTTTCAAACTTATTAAAATCATTTAAATGTTTATTCCGTATCGAGTAAAAAGGATTCCGCACGTTATTAAAACGATTCCTAGCTCTTAAAATATATCCAATCTCTTTCGGAGTAGAATACCAAAAAACATTTCCATTTTGAACTATACTATTAATACCGTTTATATTTTTAAATAACTGGGCACTGTATTTTTGAGGAACAAAAGAATTATCAATAGGATCATAACTAAAATATCCTTTCGGATTATAAAAAACCAAGTCTTCATCAATCTTACAGATATAAGCATAGGTAGCTACTTGCTTATTACTGATGCCATAAAATTCATAATTTTCAAGATTCAATCCATCTTCAGATAAGGACAATCGATAGTAACCTTTCGCTGGATGCGTAACCCATAAATCGCCATACTTGTCAAAAGCTATAAAGCGAGATGACTCTCCATAATTATTCCATTTCTTTTCAAAAACCCAATTTCCATTAATACGTTTAAATACTGCAATCCCTGAATAAAAACCGACATAAAGAACATCCTTTAATTTTGGATGCTTTTTAAATACCCAAGCACCTCCTTCTTTATACAATAACGTTAGTTTTTTATTTTCTAAAATAGAAACTCCTTGATGTGAACCCACTAAAATTTGATCATCAATCTTTTCTATTTCCCAAATTTGTCCAATGCTGTTATCTATTAGATCTATCCTCGCATTAGGCACTCCAGTCTTTTTAACAAAAAGCCCTTGATTAGTTCCTAGGTATAAGGAAGTGCCTTCTAAGTGACTCGTGTACACGGTCCCAAAAGCACCTTCATAATCTAACAAGTAACTCGTGTTACTACTAATTTGAAGATAACTTAATCCATTATCCATCCCCAACCAAATGTTTTCGTTTTGGTCTATAAAAATTTTTCGAATGGTGTTTTCTAGGAGTCCATTGCTCTTTTCCTGATGTATTAAAACTTTTCCTTGAGATGAAACTACATAGACCCCTTTTCTTAAGGTTCCAATTACGAATTTATCTTTTTGAAACACCTTAATATCGTTGACTAAATGCTTTTCAATAACCGTATTTATTTTCCATTTTTTTTTCTTGAACACTGCATCTTTCAAAGACCAAAAACCGTTATTCTTAGTCACTACTAATAATTCATTTTTCTTTTTAACAAATACATTCAAGATATGTAACGCAGTATCTTCAGTGCCTTTCACCAAGAGTAATTCATTCCCTTTTAATTCAAAAAGACCAATTCCAGTCTCCTGAATAAAAACACGCCCTTGCGAATAAAAAATAAAGTTAAACCCTTTCTTTGCATGAATTGTATTCAACTCATCTGTCATCGGATTGTATATAAATATCTGCTGAAAAGATTGAAAAATAATTTTACCATTAATTTCTATAATTCTAGAAAACATGGGTAATAGTGGTGCTTTTTTTTTCGGTAATTTCAAAAAAAGACTTGTATACTCTAGGACTCCAACACTATTTACTCCCCAATATCCAAAACCTCCATGGCCTGCAGTATATATATGCTGCGCGTCCTTATATAAAACAGCACGCAAATCCGATTCTAATTCGTGGACATAATTTTTCCACCGAACCCCGTCAAACTCTAACAGCCCGCTAGGAGTTGCGAAATACATAATACCATTCTGGTTTTGAGAAATATCATACGTAGTTAAATCGTTATTAACTGCCTCTTCTGTGAAATTGATGATAATAGGTGTTCCCGGAGCATTCGAGAATTGACTCCATATTGGTGCTCCAAAACATAAAGAAAAAATTAAAATTAATCTTCTAAACATTCTTAATATCGGTATTGATCATTGTTTGTAAGGTTATAAAACTCAAATATAGGAAAACACAATTAAACGTTGAACCTTTTAAAAAAATTTATAAACAGCATCGCAAATAGCTCTTTTTAATGCATTCATTCTAAATCCATTTCTCATATCTTTGCTAACAAAAAGACAGTAAGTTATGAATATTGAGGATTTGGTAGGACGGTTTCAAATTCTTGGTAGCAACCAGGACGCAACTGAAGATACCTATACAGGAAGCTTAGAACTAACATTAGACGAACACCGGAGAGTTGCCGCAAAATGGATGATTAATAAAAGTCAACCGCAATTTGGAATCGGTTTTTTTAAAGACAACATACTAGCCATTAACTTCCAGTACCAAGGAGATGAAAGCAATATCTATAAAGGCGTGGTTGTCTACCGTTGTATTTCTAAAGATGTATTGGATGGCTTTTGGTCTGAGGAATACGGCAACCCTTTGCACTTGGGAGAAGAGCGCTGTTTTCGAGTAAAAGAAAACCAAATTTTAAATTAGCTCCTAGAATTTACAATTCAGAAGAGAAAACCTTAAAAATTGAATACTCTTATTGTTTCTTACTTTTTTTAAGCTTTTTAGCGATTTTAGCTTTCCTTTTTTCTTGTCCTTCTAGCTTTGCTTTTATTTTTTTAGGCATCTTGCCTTTTATTCTATCCTTTTCAATAACAATATCTGCCATAAAATCAGTATTAAAAGTATATTCTTTTGCCAACTCTACACATTCCAGCGCTTTATCATATGCTTTTAATTGTTCGTATAGGTTTGCCTTCTTTAAATATAAAAAAGCTTTATCGGCACCTTTTACGGTAAGTCCAAAATCTATAAACTCCTCAGCTTCCTTATAATCTTCATTCCATAACAAGGTGTTAATGTAAGGAATGTACGCTTCAAAAGCTCGTATATTTTCTGCTAAAGCCTGCTTAAAATAAAGGATCGCCTCGTCATATTTATATAATTTCTCTCCATAGACTCTTCCCATCAAGGTCAAAGCCATGGTATCTTTCTCGTCATAAGAGAGTGCATAGTTTAATGCTTCCATTACCTCTTCTAAATCGTAAGGGTAACTTTCTAATGCCTTAAAAACATAATTATGTGTTGGTGTTCCCATGCGTTTTT
>Ga0209815_1000183_pt1 | contig 48652 bp, 39 predicted proteins | sample CoawatmetaG00DNA_FD_187507 | JGI IMG/M metagenome (GOLD analysis project Ga0209815, IMG submission 187507) | Marine microbial communities from the West Antarctic Peninsula - Coastal water metaG002-DNA (SPAdes) (version 2) | ecosystem: Environmental > Aquatic > Marine > Coastal ...
ATAGTTGCATCTTTCGTTACACTAAAATACACCCGATTTCCATTGGTTGGATTTGGAAACATTTTAAAAGATTCAAAAGCAATTGCACTCGTGCTTAAAGTTGAGGTATGGCTACCGATATCATCAAAAGTATTTGCGCTTAAAAGATTCCATTCATTAGAATTAAAAGTAGCGTTCGGCGTCAATATATTACTTTTTCTGCGGTAAGTAGCATTCTGAATATGGTTACTAGAGTTTCCCTCTTGTCCAATAATATCTATTAAAACACCATTTTTAAAGAGCCCTACTGGGTCATTTCCGTTAAAGTTTAACGGAGATGCGTATTTATGTGGCGACTGTGAATTATTAGGCACAACTAAATCTGCGTTGTCAATTAATTGTTGTTCTGCTGCGCCAGAATGGATTATTACAAATACGTCATTTGGTATAATACTAGTTGCAGAAGGATCTACTAAAAAAGCTGCAGTATCCAAAAGTAAATTATCTACCCAAGAACCACCGTTAGATTGTTTCTTTAGACTATAATTTGCTAAACTAATGGTTGTACTAGATAAGTTTACAATTTCAATGGCTTTATTATTACCTCCATCTGGTTCTGCATATTCAGAAATAAAGAGTTCTGAAACCCCATTAGAAGCACCATCTGTAGTTGATGCACTTACAGTTGCACTTTTAGCAGATTTATTATTATCTGCATCTTTTGCTAAAACTTGTACTGCATAAGTTGTAGAAGCATTTAAAGCCGTAACTGTATAAAAAAGGTCTGTTGTAGATGTATTTAAATCATTATTTATGAAAACTTCGTATCCACTAGGCGCATTGTTATCTGTTGAAGCAGACCAACTTACTTTAAAAGAGGAATCGGAGGCATTACTAATTACAATATTTGTTGGCACAGTTGGTGCCTCTGTATCTTGTAATGTTTTACCATCGATAGGAGCACTTGCAGTAGAAAGGTTGTTTATAATATCTCTTGCTACAACAGTAAAACTATAGGTTGTATTTGTGTTTAGGTCAGAGATGGTTGTATTCGTGTTTGAAGTTTGTGCTGTTAAAACATCATCTACATATACATTATATCCAGATACCTCAACATTGTCAGTAGAGGCAGTCCAAGAGACAGTAATTGAAGTTAAAGCAATATTACTTACTGTTATATTTGTTGGAGTAGTAGGAGCTTCACTATCACTACTGGTATAAATACCCCAACGATCTTCAGCGGAATCTCCACCCCAAATTCTTGTTGCTAAGTATGGGTTGTCTATAAAAGGATTTCTGCTTCCTTGTGCTGCATTATTTGATGTATTTCCGTGATAGCTGTTTCGGGAAATTTCAATAGCTGAGACTTTATCTTCGACATTCCACTCTAGAAATAAATCAATCATTTCATCGGGCGTAAACTCTTTACTACCAACACCAACAGTGGTTGGTAAGCAAACCTCTCCGTAGTGCATATACATGTACATAATCATCCTTGCAGCATCTCCTTTCCATTCATCACCAGGGTACCAAGCTTTTGTATTTGACCCATTTAAACCTGAAAAAGTGTCTGTAGAAAAATCAGAATTTCCAGTGCCTCTTCCATATTTTCTGTTGTTTCTTGTAGAATTACGAGTCCTGTCTGCTGCTCTTAAATGATGTGCATCTGTAGCCGGTCCTTTAACACCTGTATTTAATATTGGGTTTGCCAAGGATTTAGGAAAAACATGTTCTCTGTTCCATCTAAAAGATGCTCCGCTTCCAGTGTCTTGTAAATTTTTGTCTCTGAAATAATCATTTGTCTCATCTTGATCACTACCTTCTTCCCATCCATAAAATAAAACGACTTCACTTGTGTTTTCGGGATTTTCATCTGTAGCTTTCGTGGCATCCCATACATCTGGCCCACTGCTTGTGTATGGCAGCGCAGTATGCGTTGCTATTACTTTTGCTGCTAATGCATTTTTGAGTTGAATTCCAGTTAATGTTAAATCTACATTATTGTAATACTGTTCTTGTGAAAAAGAAACTGAGAATGAAGTAATAAAAATTAAGACAAATAATTTTTTAAACATATTTTTTATTTTTTAATTAATCTTCTTTGCAGGTTTATTAAGCGCTTTGAGCGTTATTGTTTTCTTTCTAGCAATGCCATATAGAATCCGTCAAATCCAGAAACATGTGCTAAAACTTTTTTGTCCGAAACAAATGTAAACTCTTTTCCAGCTTCTGATGTTAAAAAAATCTTAACTTGTTCTTGGTTCTCTGAAGGCAATACAGAGCAAGTTGCATAGACCATCTTCCCACCGGGCTTTAACATAGCAGCATATTGTTGTAAAATTTCCTGCTGTATTTTTTTAATATTTTCTATAAATTCAGGTTGTAGCTTCCATTTTGAATCTGGATTTCTGCGCAGAACTCCCAAGCCAGAGCAGGGAGCATCTATTAAAATTCGATCTGCTTTGCCATGTAGTTTTTTAATAGGTTTTGTTGAATCAATTACACGCATATCAATATTATGCGCTTTGTTTCTTTTCGCTCTAACCTTTAGCTTACGGAGTTTACTTTCATAAATATCCATTGCAATAATTTGTCCCTTGTTTTCCATGAGCGCAGACAAATGCAATGTTTTACCACCCGCACCAGCGCATGTATCAATTACTTTCATACCCGGTTTTACGTCTAAATACGCCGCTACCAACTGAGAGGAGGCATCTTGAACTTCAAAAAACCCGTTGTGAAAAGCTTCTGTTTTAAAAACATTTGCTCTTTCGGGCAAAATTAATGCATCTGGATGATTGGGAACAAATTCGGTTACTACATTTTCTGCATGTAATTTTTTCTTAAGTATTTCTTTAGAAACATTTAAGGTATTTGTTCTTAAAATAACGTTTGCTTGCACATTTAAAGCCGCAATTTCTTTGGTCCACAATTCTTCTCCCAATTCTTTAGCACACATTTCATCCATCCAATCGGGAATCGATTCTCTGAATTTTCGGGTTCTAGAAAGCTCGTCAAAGCGCCCCTTAATTTTTCTTTCTGGCACATCGCCTACCTGGTTCCAGTCCGGAAGCGCAATTCCTCTTAGAATACACCAAACAGAAAATAAACGCCAAATGTTATCGCGATCATAGGGTGCCTTTACTTCAGCAATTTCAGCATATAATCGATTCCAACGTACAATATCGTAAATTGTTTCTGCAACAAACTTGCGATCTCTTGCGCCCCAGCGTTTGTCGCGCTTCAGTGCTTTTTCTACAGCTTTGTCCGCATAAACACCTTCGTTAAATATATCTCTAATGCTGTCTATTACTGCAAAAGTTAAATTTCTATGTAATCTCATTTTATTTTATTATGGGTTGCAAATATACATATAAGTAGGAGGTGTGCAATTTAAAAGTTGTTTAGAAAAACCTTTGGTTTACAAGCGCTTAAAACCTTTTTTTTTAAAACACAATAAATAACAATTTAATTCTTTTTTTAATCTGATTTTATTATTTTTGAATACTAGAAAAAATCAAGTTGAATTTAAATTACCCAATTACATATATCGAGGGAATTAGTGTACAAAGAGCAACGCTTTTGTACACGGAATTGGGCTTGAAAACATGCAACGATCTGCTTAATTTCTTTCCTTTTCGCTACATTGATAAAACTACATTTCATGCCATCAAAGATTTGCAACCAAATTCTTCAGAAGTGCAAATTGTAGGGCGTATTACCCGAATAAATTCAATAGCACAAAAAAGGGGTAGTCGTTTAGTCGCTACCTTTCAGGATGCTACGGGAAGTATGGAATTGGTTTGGTTTAAAGGACAGAAATGGCTCAAAGACTCTCTGAAAGTAAATGAGCCTTATGTTGTCTATGGAAAACTCAACCACTACAACGGGAGTTTTAGCATTCCACATCCCGAATTAGAATTGTTTAGTACTTATAAAAAAAAGTTACAGACAAAAATGCAGCCCGTCTATCACGCTACCGAAAGGCTCATCAATGCGGGGGTTTCCAATAGAATGATGGGAAACTATGTACAGCGTTTGTTGGAACAGTTTTATGATAGTATTCAAGAAAATTTATCACAAGATATTTTAGATGCTTTTAAATTTATATCTAAACGAGAAGCACTTTTAAACGCACATTTCCCTAAAAGTCAGGAACAGCTTACAAAAGCAGAAAACCGATTAAAATTTGAAGAATTATTTTTTATTCAGTTGCAATTATTGCGAAAGAAGCTCATCAATAAAACGAAAATAAAAGGGGTAGTCTTCGAAAAAGTAGGGACTATTTTTAATGATTTTTATACAAATAGACTGCCATTTGATTTGACAAATGCGCAAAAAAGAGTTTTGAAAGAAGTTCGTAAAGATGTAGCTTCAGGGGCGCATATGAACCGCTTGCTGCAGGGAGATGTAGGGTCTGGAAAAACGATTGTTGCTATTTTAGCGATGCTTTTGGCCATAGACAATGGTTTTCAGGCAACGATTATGGCACCCACAGAAATATTGGCAAATCAGCATTTTATTGCAGTTTCAGAATTGGTAGCGGGGATGGACCTTAAGGTTGCTATTTTAACGGGTTCTGTAAGAACTAAAAAGAGAAGAGAGATTCATGCAGGTTTAGAAGATGGTACTTTAGATATATTGATTGGTACGCATGCCTTATTGGAGGATAAAGTACAATTTAAAAATTTAGGCATTGCTGTTATTGATGAGCAGCATAGATTTGGAGTAAAGCAACGCGCTAAGTTATGGGCTAAGAATGAATTACCCCCACATATTTTAGTGATGACGGCAACTCCAATTCCTAGAACCTTGGCCATGTCTGTATACGGAGATTTGGATATTTCTGTTATTGACGAACTGCCCCCTGGAAGAAAGGAAGTAAAGACGGTGCATCGTTTTGATAGCAATCGTTTGTCTGTTTTTAAATTCATGAAAGATGAAATTAACAAAGGAAGACAGGTCTATTTGGTATATCCATTAATTGAAGAGTCTGCGGTGATGGATTATAAAGATTTAATGGATGGCTATGAGAGCGTGTCCAGAGAGTTTCCATTGCCAAAATATCAAATTAGTATTGTACACGGTAAAATGAAACCTGCAGACAAAGAGTTTGAAATGCAACGTTTTGTAAAGGGAGAAACACAAATTATGGTTGCCACAACAGTGATCGAAGTGGGTGTAAATGTGCCCAACGCCAGTGTAATGATTATTGAAAGTTCAGAACGATTTGGACTCTCACAATTGCATCAATTACGCGGTCGCGTTGGACGAGGAGCAGATCAAAGTTACTGTATTCTATTGTCTAGTTTTAAATTATCACCAGAGGCAAAGACCCGTCTGAAAACAATGGTGGAGACTACAGATGGTTTTAAAATTGCGGAGGTGGACCTAAAGTTAAGAGGCCCTGGAAATATTATGGGAACACAGCAGAGTGGTGTTTTAGATCTTAAAATTGCCGATGTAGTAAAAGATTCTAAAATTTTGGTAGCTGCTAGGAATACTGCAATTTCCTTGTTACAAGAAGACGAGAATTTAGCGAAGGAAGAAAATATTTTAATAAAAAAAGCTTTTATTCAAATGACAAAGTCTTCTAAAATTTGGTCTAATATTAGTTAAGTTTCTTGTCTTTTATAATTTTTGAATACGAATCTTTAATTCGAGATGAAGTTAGAGACGCACAATTTTTTGAACGGTATAATTGTTTAAGTAATTTTTTATAATGATTTTTGCTAATTGCTTGTCCTCGATAGGAGTAAGTACCGCCTTTAGAATGTCGATATTATTTTCTTGGTGTGCTAAATTAGTATATCCATACCCAAAAACTTGATTATTTTCTATAAGAATAAGCGCATGCTCTTCGGTTTCTCTCCCTTTTTCTAAAATAATAAAATCATCATTGTTAAAGTCATTTAATACCGGCTTTCTTTTTTTCTTAATATTATATTTTGGAGCAAGCGCTTCTAATTGTAGATAATATTTTAAACGGGTAAAGAGTTCATTTCCTGTTTTTTCAAACGTAATAGAAACTGCTCTTTCTTGAATTTTCAAAGCTCTTTTTGTTTCTTTCAAAAATAATTTATTTACTTCCGACTTTACATTTTTTCCACGCCCTAAAAATAGTATTTTTCCATTTTTATCATGGACGTAAAACAGCCCTATATCTTTTGGGACTGCAGCTATTAATTTCTGAAGTCTTTCTTTTTCAATTCGCTGATCATGGTATTTTACGAAATCCTGTATGATTGCTTTTGTACTGTCTTTTTCTAAAAGTAGCTTAAAAAGCTGCACTGTAGCTAAAGCATCTCCAGAGGCGCGATGCCTATCTGTCATGGGTATTCCTAATGCCTTTGTCAGTTTCCCGAGACTATAAGAAGGTTGGTCTAAAATTAATTGTTTGCTTAGTTCTACGGTACACAGTGTATTTCTGTTAAAGTCATAACCCAATCTGTCAAATTCGGTACTTAAAATTCGATAGTCAAAAGTGGTGTTGTGTGCAACTAAAGTACAGTCTTTTGTAATTTCGATAACTCTTTTGGCTATTTCGTAAAATTTAGGTGCATTTTGTAGCATTTTGTTATTGATACCTGTGAGTCTCACAACAAATTGCTGAATTTCTTTTTCTGGGTTTACCAAACTAATAAATTGATCTACAATTTTATGCCCGTCAAATTTATAAATGGCAATTTCTGTAATGCCTTCTTCATTAAATTTCCCCCCGGTAGTTTCAATGTCTAATATCGCGTACAAATTCTTTCTTCTTAGGATGTAAATTTACGAACTATAATTTCTATTACCAAAAATTGAGCTTCCTACTCGTATCATAGAACTCCCATTTTTTATTGCCAAATTATAGTCACCACTCATTCCCATAGAAAGTGTCTCAAGTTGGCAGTTGGAAGTAGCTGTTTTTGTTTTGTGTAATTGAAAAAAACTATTTAGAGATGCAAACTCTTCGTTCAATTGTTTTTGGTCATCGGTAAATGATGCCATCCCCATAAAGCCAACAATTTTTATATTTTCTAATTCTTTAAACTCTGGGTTTTTCAAAAGCTGTTCTATTTCGTCAAAAGACAACCCGAATTTCGTCTCTTCTTGTGCTATTTTTGCCTGTAACAGGCAAGAAATAATTCGGTTGTGTTTTTTTGCTTGCTTATTAATTTCTTTCAAGGTTTTAAGTTTGTCTATTCCATGAATTAAATTCACGAAGTGGGCCATATACTTTACTTTGTTGCTTTGTAAATGACCAATCATATGCCATTGAATATCTTTTGGGAGTGCCTCAAACTTTTCAGCCATTTCCTGTATTTTATTTTCACCAAATACGCGCTGACCACCGTCATAGGCTTCTTGTAGATCAGAAATAGGTTTGGTTTTAGAAACAGCTACCAATGTTACGTTTGCTGGAATTGATTTACTTATTTCTTGTATGTTTTTTTGTATTTCCATTTTGTTTTTTTTATTAAAAGCCTTTTCAAGTGCAATAGTCCTATACGTGTTAAAACTCATAAATAGTCAAAGCACTTCTTAGTTTTGGCTCTATATACGTAGTTTTTGGTGGCATTAACAAGCCTGCATCTACAATTTCTTTAAGTTCTTTTACATGGGTTGAGTACATCCCGAAAGAAACTTTAAAAGCGCCGGTATCCACTTTTGTTTTTAGTTCCATACCATTCGATTTGTTTTGAGAATATACGATTTTAGAATCATCTCTAATATCATCGATGCCTAAAAGTGGTTTTAAAACGGTAGTGTATAGAATTTGAGCATCTAATTTACTAAGGACATCTGTAAAGGTATAGCCCGCTTCTTTCAAATTTAAAGCATAAAACTCGCCTTCTAAATACATGCTAAAAGCGTGCTTTTTGGACGGTTTATAAAAAGCTTGACCGTGATTTTTAATAGTGAAATAAGGTTTTAAAGCATCTAAGAATTCTTGTGGACTAAGACCATTTAGATCTTTTACAAAGCGATTGAACTCATAAATACTCAATGTACTTTCTGCTACTAAATAACTCATGAAAAAGTTATATGCTTCGGTTCCTGTATGCTTTGCGTTTTCTTTTTTTAATCTTTCGGCTAACAAGCAGGAAGCTGACGAGCGGTGGTGACCGTCCGCAATATATAGCGTGTCAATCTCTTCAAAGGCACTTGTTATTTTTTTAATATCGGATGCATCTGTTACCACCCAAAGTACGTGCATGTCTTCATTTGCGGTTGTAAATTCATAGTTCGCTTTGTATTCCGAATATTTTTCAAGGATGCCAGTAATTTTAGCATTGTCGGGATATGATAATAAGACCGGTTCTGAAGTAAAGCCCGTATTGTGCAAATAGTTCTCAAATAATAACTCTCTTTGTTTAAGAGTTCCTTCGTGTTTTTTTATAGTATTGTTCAAACAGTCTTCAACAGCGCTCGCAGCAATTATTCCACAAAATGATTTTGAAGCCGTTGTTTTTTTATAAATATAAAAAGCTGGTATTTTATCTTGTGTGAAAATTTTTTGCTCTTTAAAATCTGCATATTGTTTTTGTACCAGTTTAAAACGTTCTTTTTCACTGCGTTCTTTTTTTGGATCGATGTAAGCAGGAGTGGTTACATGTAAAAAAGAATAGGGATTGCGCGCCAATTTAGAACTCAGCATTTCCGGAGTATAAACAGCGTGTGCTTTAGACGACACTTGGGCTACTTTGTCTCCTGTCGCTCGCACTGCTTTAAAAGGTTTTACAAAGGCCATATATTAGCGTAAAAGCTGAATAACTTGTTGTGCCAGTGCAATTCCATTTCTTTCTTCGGTCTCTTTTGTAGCGCCTCCAATGTGGGGTGTTAAAGAGATTTCTGGATTCATTAACAATTGAACTGCAGGCGTTGGTTCTGTTTCAAACACGTCCAAACCAGCAAACTGTACTTTACCGCTTTCAATGGCTTTTACAAGGTCTACTTCATGTAAAATACCACCACCAGCAGTATTTATAATTCCCACGCCATCCTTCATTTTTTTAATATCATCTTCTTTGATGATATAGCCATCCTGTGCAGGTATGTGTAAAGAAATAAAGTCAGCTTCTTTTAAAACGGCATCTTTTGAAATGGTTTCAATATTGATGGTCACTTTCTGTCCGTTAAAAAAATCAACGGTTATGGGCGCACTTGGAATCTTTTCATCTGTTGCAATTACGTTCATTCCTAAGCCTAAACCAATTTTAGCAACTGCTTGTCCAATATTTCCAAAACCGACTAAACCCATAGTCTTGCCTCTTAATTCGATGCCTTCACTGAACGCCTTTTTCAATTCTTTAAAACGAGAATCTCCTTCTAAAGGCATCTCCCTGTTGGAAGCATGCAAGAATCTTACCAGTCCAAATAAATGTGCAAAAACCAACTCAGCAACCGCATTTGCTGCAGCCTCGGGAGCATTTATAACATGCAAGCCTTGATCTTGTGCATAGGAAACATCAATATTGTCTAGGCCTCCATCGCTACATCCAATTAATTTAATACTCGGACAGGCGTCTATAAGTTCTTGCCCTACTTGGGTTGCACTTTTTACGAAAAGCGCATCAATATTATGTTCATTGATATACTTTTCTAACTGATTTTGAGCAACTTTTGTTGTTATTACTTCAAATCCTTTTTTTTCTAAAGCATCAATTCCGCTTTGAGAAATTCCGTCGTTTGCTAATATTTTCATCTGTTTGTATCTACTCCTTTCCAAAGAAAGAAATTTTTATTTTTTGTTTATTTTAATTTTAAACCTTCAAAGGTTTAAAATACTTTTTACTGGAACGCATTTACGGTCGCATTTAGGCCTGTTCGTTTTCTAGTGCTTGCATTACATCCACTAAAACTTGCACACTGTGCAATGGAAGTGCATTGTACATGCTTGCCCGATACCCTCCAACACTTCTATGTCCATTTAAACCATTGATTCCTGCAACCTTCCATAAGGCATCAAATGGAGCTGCTAAAGCGGGATCTGTCAAGTTAAAAGTAGCGTTCATGGTACTTCTATCTTCTTTGGCTACAATTCCCTTGAATAGCGGATTTCTATCAATTTCAGCATACAAAAGTGCTGCTTTCTTATTATTTACTTCTTCTATAAATGAAATTCCACCGATATCTTTCAACCATTGTAAATTCAACATAGAAACATACACTGCAAATACAGCAGGTGTATTGGCCATACTTTCTTTTGCAATATGTGCTTGATAATTTAACATTGTAGGAATATGTCTTGTTACTTTTCCCAAAATCTCCTCTTTAACAATAACCAAGGTGGTTCCTGCAGGACCCATGTTTTTTTGCGCTCCTGCATAAATCAAATCAAATTTCCCGAAGTCTAATTGACGTGAAAAAATATCTGAACTCATATCACAAATTAGAGAAACATTACTTTCTGGAAAGGATTTCATCTGTGTACCTACAATAGTGTTGTTACTAGTGCAGTGAAAATAATCTACATCCTCAGGAATGGAATACCCTTTTGGAATGTAATTAAAACCTTGGTCTTTTGAAGAACCTACTTCCAATACTTCGCCAAAAGCTTTTGCTTCCTTTATAGCGTTGTCTGACCAAGTTCCCGTATTTAGATATGCTGCTTTTTTATTCAAAAGGTTGTAGGCAACCATTAAAAACTCTAAACTTGCTCCACCATGTAAAAATAAGGCTTGGTACCCTTTGTTCTCTAAACCTAACAATTCTAAAGCTAGCGACCTTGCAGTCTCCATTACTGTAACAAATGATTTACTTCTGTGAGATATTTCAATTAGAGATAAAGATTCATCGTTAAAATTAAGCACTGCTGCTGCTGCTTTTTGTAAAACTTCTTGAGGCAGAATACAAGGTCCTGCACTAAAATTATGTTTTTTCATTTTTAGGATAGTTTAGATAAAAACTCTAAAGTATTAACGCCGTCCGCATAATCAGCTAATTTTGGATGTTGAGTGGCACCAAAAGCAACTTCCTGCGCAATAAAGTTTTTGGCAACAATACATTGAATCTTTTCTTTGTCTTGGTGTAATTTTATCTTTAAATCTTCTTCATTTTCATAATACTCATAAAAAATAGTAGCAATAGGAGATGCGTAACTTTCATCTTCTTTGATCATTAAAAAACCATTTTCTAAGAGATCAAATAAACTCATCAAATAAACAGCCTTGTTGTAATCGTAATTATTCGCATATTTTGCATTGTTGATAATGTCTTTTTTCACAAACATTCCATTGAAGAAGTTATTGAAATCGTACCCTTTTGGAACATAGAGTTTAGAGACAGATCTGCATCCCAAACCAAAATAGGTAAAAACATCTTCTGCTAATTTTTCCAAATCAACTTCAGATTCTTTTCCGGTAAGCACAGCAACTGAATTTCTGCTTTTTCGAATGATATTTGGTTTGTCTTTAAAATAAAACTCAAAGTATCTCGCAGTGTTGTCACTCCCTGTCGCAATTACGGCATCAAAATTCTCTAATTTTTGTGTTGTAAAAGTGATGTTTCCTTTGAAGCTTTCTTCTACGTATTCTAAGTATTTTGCTAAAAAAGGAAGCAAATGTTTATCGTTGGAAGATTGTTTTACTAGTACTGAATGGCCAGCTATCAAAACGGATAAAAAATCATGAAATCCAACCAAAGGAATGTTTCCAGCCATAACGATGGCTACTCGTTTAGGCGCATTTACAGAAAGCTCATTTTCGGCAACCCAAGTTTCTAAATTATTTTTAGTAAGCGCTGAAGACCAGCTTTCTATGGCAAACAAAATGTTATCTTTTGTAAACCATGAGTTGTTTTCCTGCGCTATTTTTAGTTGGTGCTTGAAACCATCAAAAAACAAGTCGTTGTGTGCAATATCAGCTTTCATTTCAATTTTCTCTTGAGAAAACTGACTTAAAAAAGCTCCTAATTTTACAAAAGCAGTAATTCTATTTTGAATACTATCCATTTATTTTGGTTGTGACTTATTTTGGCGTTATTTTTGCAATTGCAAAGGTACAAAACAGAAAAGAAAGTTATGGCAATAATAATAACAGATGAATGTATAAATTGTGGGGCATGCGAACCCGAATGTCCGAATACAGCAATTTATGAAGGCGCAGATGATTGGAAATATTCAGATGGAACAGATTTAAAAGGCAATGCTGTTATGCCAAATGGCAAGTCCGTGAATTCAGATGAAGATCAAGAACCAGTAAGTGACGAGGTCTATTTTATTGTTGCTGATAAATGTACTGAATGTAAAGGGTTTCATGACGAACCGCAATGTGCAGCTGTATGCCCGGTAGATTGTTGTGTGCCAGATGATGATCATGTAGAAACCGATGAAGAGTTATTAGCGAAACAAAAATTTATGCACAACGACTAATACTTTCTTAATAGCCAAAATAGTAAGGCTAAAAGAGCATAAAAATAAGATAAAAAATTCCGGGGTTTGTTCGGAATTTTTTATGTTTTAAAAACATATATTTACACCGCAAAAATCAAGTTTTATTTTTGCTGTTTTTATCTAAATATCTAAAGAAAATGAAAGCTGGAATTGTAGGATTACCAAACGTAGGAAAATCGACTTTATTTAATTGTTTATCAAATGCAAAAGCGCAAAGTGCTAACTTTCCTTTTTGTACGATAGAGCCAAATATCGGTGTTGTAAATGTGCCGGATAAAAGAATTGAAAAATTAGAAGAGTTGGTAAACCCAGAACGCGTAATGCCTGCAACTGTAGAGATTGTAGATATTGCTGGTTTGGTAAAAGGAGCAAGTAAGGGAGAAGGTTTGGGAAATCAGTTCTTGGCAAATATTAGAGAGACTGATGCAATCTTGCATGTAATTCGTTGTTTTGACAATGACAATATCATTCATGTAGATGAATCTGTAGATCCGGTTAGAGACAAAGAAACCATCGATATAGAATTACAATTAAAAGATTTAGAAACTGTTGAAAAAAGGTTAGAGCGCGTAAAGCGAACTGCAAAAACAGGAAATAAAGAAGCGCAGGCGGAATTGGTTGTTTTATTAAAAATTGAAGAAACCTTGCTAAAAGGAATTTCCGTAAGAGCTTTGTCTTTTAACGAAAAGGAGCAAGAGTTTGTGCAATCTTTGCAGTTTATTACCGCAAAACCTGTTTTATACGTATGCAACGTAGATGAGGATGCAGCAGTTAAAGGAAACGACTATGTAGAAAAAGTAAGAGCAGCTGTACAAGACGAAAATGCAGAAGTAATTGTGTTAGCCGTGGGTACAGAGGCAGATATTACGGAATTAGACGACTACGAGGAAAGACAAATGTTTCTTGCAGACATTGGTTTAGAAGAAGCAGGAGTTGCGCGTTTGGTGCGTTCTGCATATAAATTATTAAACTTACAAACCTATTTTACAGCGGGTGTCAAAGAAGTGAGAGCTTGGACGGTTCCTATTGGAGCAACAGCACCACAAGCAGCAGGGGTTATACATACTGACTTTGAAAAAGGTTTTATTAGAGCAGAGACGATTGCGTATGAGGATTACGTTACTTTTGGATCTGAATCTAAGGTAAAAGAGGCGGGTAAAATGAGAGTAGAAGGCAAAGATTATATCGTAAAAGATGGAGATGTAATGCACTTCCGATTTAACGTATAATCAAGGTATAGCACTAGCCTGTGCGCTCTGTGATCTTGTATAAAACACTGAATTATAGAAAATTATCTCTGGCATGAAAATTGAATTATTAGTTTAAAATAAAATCAATTATGAAAAATGCGCTACTTTTTGCAGTACTTATTTTTTTAACAATCTCTTGTAGTAGTATAAAAAATACACAAGAAGCTATTGGAAATGGAAACTACGATGTTGCCATCAATACTGCTGTTAAAAAATTAAAAAGAAACAAAACAAAAAAAAGAAATCAGCCGTATATTCTGTTATTAGAAGAAGCTTTTGAAAAAGCAACTGCTAAGGATCTCGGGAATATTATTTTTTTAAAGAAGGATAACAACCCCGAAAATATTGAAACAATTTATTCTTTGTATGAACAGTTAAAAAGAAGACAAGAAGTTTTAAAACCCTTGTTACCCTTATATATTGTGAATTTAAACAGAGACGCTAGCTTTCAGTTTACAAATTATGATGACGAAATTATTGCGAATAAAAACCAGTTATCGGATTATTTATATTCAAAAGTAACAACACTTTTTAATAGAAATAATAAATTTGATTACAGAAGAGCATACAATGATTTAGAATATATCGAGAAGATCAACCCTAATTTTAAAGACGTTCGTAACTTAATGTTCGTGGCGCGTGAAAGAGGAGTAGATTTTGTTATTGTTTCTATGAAGAATCAGACGCAAAAAGTAATTCCTAAGAGTTTAGAAGAAGATTTATTAAATTTCAATACCTATGGTTTAAATGATTTGTGGACCGTTTATCACGGTATGAAAGATCTAAATGTGCAATACGATTTTGGATTAGAATTGAGCATAAGAGCTATTGAGGTTTCTCCAGAACAAGTGAGAGAGAGAGAAATAATTAAAGAAAAAGAGGTGAAGGACGGCCTTAGATACCTTTTAGATGCGGATGGAAATCAGGTTTTAGATACAGAAGGGAATAAAATTGAGGTAGATAATATGATTGCTGTTCGTTGTGAATTGTATCAAATTACGCAGTTTAAATCTGCTAAAGTAAGGGGCGTAGTAAAGTTTATAGACCTAAGCACGAAGCAAAAGATACATACATATCCAATTTCAAGTGCTTATGCGTTTCAGCATGCCTATGCCAATTTTAAAGGAGATAAAAGAGCTTTAGAAAACTCCTATATTGATTTAATTAAATTAAGAGCTGTTCCTTTCCCTACAAACGAACAAATGATTTTTGACGCTGGACAAGATTTGAAACAGCAATTAAAAAGAATCATCACGCGAAATAAGTTTAGAAATTAAAAAAATCCCAATGAGTATGCATTGGGATTTTTTTATAGGGAATAGAATCCCTTAAAACTCACAACAATTACAGCCCACTATACTGCTTATTTTATGGGGTGTTGCTGTGGTCTGGTAATTGCTCCACCAAGAACTAAGGCTGCAGAGATAATCATTAAATTTTTAATGATGTACTGTCCCTCCAATGTTGGTAGGAAAATATTATTGGACTGAAAAGTAACTTCGGTTAAAACGATCAAAGGCATAAAAGTTCCTAGCATTTGTAAAAATAAAAGGATGATTGCGATGCGCGTTGTTGTTTTAAAGAAAAAGAATATGCCAATAACAACTTCCCAGATACCAATAACTATCAACCAAATTTCTGGAGAACCAAAGGGCAGCCATATTACAGTTGCTTTTAGCAGACCTTCTGCTGGAGAAAGTCCTAGGGGCTTTAATATTCCGAACCAAATAAATATTACACCAAAAGATAGGCGAATGGACGGTATACTCGCATGCTTCATTATTTTAATAAATCGATAGTCTAATTTGCTAAGTATCTCTTTCATGATTGTAAGTAGCATTTTAAACGCTACCGTGGTATATAGTGGTTGTTTTTTAAAATACAAGCGTATTTTATTGTGGTTTTACCTTGTGTTTTTAATTGGTTCGCGAAGCAGTACAAATTTAAATGATTTTGAGCGAAATGCACTGGCGAAAAGACTGATTTTAATTTCCTTTGATGCGTGTCCACAAATCCGATAATAGTTGAATACCTTCTAGTTTTTCTTTTTTGACCTCCATAAAGAAAGGGGTACCATCCGCATCGATTTCAATTTTATATTTAAAAACAAAATTAGTGGCATTCGGTGCGTTACTCATGGCGCCAAAGCGCAGGTCATTAAAATACAAGTGCCCTTCCTTTTGATTGATCGTATACCAACCTTTAGAAATTGCAATCATTCTTTGCATTTTTGGATGGTCGACTACATCGCCCAATAATTCGTGATTTTTAAGATATCTTGAAAATTGAACGGGTTTTGTATCTAAAAAGGATGTGAAACCTATTAAATAGGCATCTTTAGTAGCAACGTTGGCACTCCACAAAATTGTGTTTAGCGGCGTTGGTTTCGTTTGTATTGCCGTATAATCAATATTTTGTACTTCCAAAGCTTTCGCAAACTGTTGATATGCAAATCCTTTTAAAATGAAGGTCAATATCAAATAACCACTGCTGATTCCCAATCCTAAATTAGTATAAATGCGCCTTTGTCTCGCTTCTTTTTTTTGACGCATTGCTAAAATTAGAAATACTAAGAATGGGAGGGTATATAAAGGATCGATAACAAAAATATTTTTAAAAGCCAATCGAAGGTCTAAGGGCCAGAAAAGTTGGGTTCCCCAAGTAGTCTGAGCATCCAATATAGGATGAGTTACAAAAGCCCAAAAGAAAAGCCATGTCCAGTCTTTGAAATTCTTATACCGCTCAAAACGCGCAATTATAAATGCAAAAATTGGTGCAAAGAGGACCGAGAAAAAAATAGAATGTGTAAACCCTCTGTGTGTTTCCAATGCAGTAACGGTGTCTGTAAAAAATGAAGAGAAGACATCCAGATCAGGTATGGTTCCTGCAATTGCGCCGTATAGCATTGCTTTATTACCAATTTTTTTTCCTAAAACAGCCTCTCCAACGGCGGCACCTAAAATTATTTGAGTTAATGAATCCAATAGTTCGTGTATCTTAATTAATAACTTTTTCTAAATTTCTTTGCTACAGAAAAGCGTATCAAGTTCATGAAATTCTTGTGCACTCCAAGGGTCTCGTCCAATCGCAGTGTAGCACTAAATTTTAATATTTGTTCCGATTCGAATTGTAAATCAGGCACAGAGATATAATTTTCAAACAGACTGCCAATACTCTTATAATACAACTGCTCGAAAGAATTTAGGTTTTTAGGCTTTTCTGAAACATATTCATAGCGTGGCATATTGAAAGATTCTAAAACAGCACCCACATAGTTTTTATGGAGAATCTGAGTAGGGTTTACAATATTAAGCTCTTGAATTTTTGGATTTAAAAAAGCGTATAGTATGGCTTTGGAAACAAAGTCTACAGGCACAATATTCAATCCACTTTCTTTGTCTATCCAAATTCGGAAGTTCTCTTTAGATTTATAGGCATATTTATCAAGAAACATTGCCCATGAGTAGAATACATCAAATTTAGGTGTTTCATAGAAAGGGGCGTCTAACAGCCGTCCACAAATGATACTCGGTCTTAAAATTTGAGATGTAATATTTTTTTGTTTGCACATCTCTTTAACATACAACTCACTTTCATACTTAGATTGCTCATAAGGATTTCTAAAATTATCAACTTCATAATTTTCAATGATATCGCCTACTTTTTCTTTTTGGATACCAAAAGAATATGCGGTACTGATGTATATAAAACGAGTGACCCGCTGCGGTAAATTTTCTAAGAGTCGTTTTGTTACCAAGTAATTTTGGGTATGCACTTTGTCTTTGGAGTCTACTGTATGCAATAAGCTGGTAGATCCTGCACAGTGGATCACCGTGTCAAAGTGGTGTATTTCTAGCTGCTCTTTAGTAAGTGTATGTAAATCACTAGAAATTACAGTAATCTTTTCTAAGCAAGTGGATAATGTAAAGGCATCTAAATATCCAGGGCGGGAAGAATCTTGCAGAATGTCAATCAAACGTTGCTGTGCAGATTTTTCATTTTTTCTAATCACAACATAAAGATGTGCTACTGTCTTCTCAATAAGAGATTTGTGCAACCATTCAAATATAATATGACTTCCAACAATTCCTGCGCCACCGGTTAATAGACAATTCATAATTTACTTTTTGGTCGTGTATAATGTGTTATTTTAAAATAATGAGCTGCACTTGCAAAACCATAAAAAGGAAGGTTTGTTTTGCATGCAACCATAAATTGACAAAACTATCTTAGGTTGCAATGGCATTCATTATTCTCAATCCTAATTGCTATTATTTTCAAAATACCGCTGCATTATCCTTTGTAAAAGGGCAGTTTTATAAGGGTTGCTGGAATTGCTTTCTTGCGAACTTGAATGTAAATCTTAGTGCCAACTTTTGCTAGAATTCTGGGTACATAGCCCATTCCAATTCCTTTTTGTAAACATGGACTCATCGTTCCAGAAGTTACCGTTCCAATTGGATTTTTATTTTCATCGACAATCGCATACCCTTGTCTTGGAATCCCTCTTTCATCCAATTCAAAAGCCACGAGTTTCCGAGAAGGTTTCTGCTCTTTTTCCGCTGCCAATGCCCGTGCATTTACAAAGTCTTTGGTGAATTTGGTAATCCATCCCAAGCCTGCTTCTATTGGAGAAGTTTTGTCATCGATATCATTTCCATACAAACAATAGCCCATTTCTAAACGCAGGGTATCTCTTGCTGCCAAACCAATGGGCTTGATACCAAATGCAGCTCCCGCTTCAAATACTTTACTCCAAATATGCATTGCATCCTCATTTTTGCAGTAGATTTCAAAGCCACCAGCGCCAGTATAGCCGGTTGCCGAAATAATTACATTTTCCTTGCCTGCAAAATCTCCAATTTTAAATTTGTAAAAAGAAATAGCTGCTAGATCTAAAGAGGATAAAGATTGCATGGCTGCTACTGCTTTTGGTCCTTGTATTGCTAATAACGAGTAGGTGTCAGAGACATCTTTTAGTATTGCATTAAAGTCTTTATTGTATGTGGAAATCCAGTTCCAATCCTTTTCAATATTCGAAGCATTTACTACCAGTAAATATTCATTTTCTTGCAGTCTGTAGCATAGTAAATCATCTACAATACCATTGTCCTCGTTCGGAAAACAGCTATACTGTGCATCCCCAATTTCAAGTTTAGAAGCATCATTAGAAGTTACTTTTTGAATGAGCGCAAGTGCATTTTCTCCACGAACTAAGAACTCTCCCATATGACTTACGTCAAAAACACCAACAGCCGCTCGCACGGTTAAATGCTCTGCAGTAACACCTTCGTACTGCACAGGCATATTGTAACCTGCAAATGGAACCATTTTTGCACCTAATTTTTCGTGAATTGAATGTAAAGCAATATTTTTCATGGATAGATTTCTTAGAATTTAGGCTAAATTATTGAAAAATTCGCAATTACCAAGCACTAATATTCTGTTAATATTTTTAAGTTAAAAAGAATTAATACTACATTTGGGACAGGAATACATAAACTCGTTATTATGCAATGTTTTAAATTTATTTTTGTTTCAATTTTACTTCTTTCTACTGCTATTTTTGGACAGGCACCAACGGATTTCTTATCAAAAGAGTTTCACAAAGCGAGACGCGCTGCATTGCGTGAAAAAATGCCGCCAAATTCAATGGCTATTGTATTTTCAAATTCAGTTCGAAATAGAGCAAATGATGTAGATTATGTTTTTCATCAAGATCCTAACTTCTATTACCTCACAGGGTATCGGGAGCCAAATGCAGTCTTAGTTTTATTTTCAGAGTTTCAAATAGGCGATGCGGAAACCACTTATAACGAGATTTTATATGTTCAAAAGCGGGATGCAAGAGCAGAGCAGTGGAATGGTAAGCGCTTAGGTATCGCAGGAGCAAAGGCAACTTTAGGTTTTGCGATGGCACGCAATGCAGAAGAATTTTTAGCTACAAATATTGATTTTAAAAAGTTCGATAGAATTTTTATTGAAAAATTTGAGGATGATTATAGGAATTCTTCGAAGAACAGCGCAGAGGTATATGATTTAGTGCGTGCTTTCAAGCAAAATTCGGGTTACGATAAAAAAAACTTTTTATCACCGATGAAAAAACAAATTTATGAATTGGTGAAGTCTACATCCATAGAAAACACTGCAAATGTTGCACAAATAATAGGCAGAGCAGTTGCATATGATCCTTCGTTAAGTGCTGATGACGATTTGATGCAATTCAAAGAAGCTACAGACGACAAACTAAAAAAAGAGCTGCAGCAAAAAATAATTTTAAAATTGGAAGCGAAAACAAATATTGATATTAGTTTTTTATCCAAAAACATGGCAACTTTAAGAGAAGTAAAAACTGCAGAGGAGATGGTTTTGTTAACCAAAGCGGTGCGCATATCCGCTGTAGGACAGATAGAAGTTATGAAGGCCATGAAGCCACATCTATCAGAAACGGAATTGCAAGGAATACACGAATTTGTTTATAAAAAATACGGTGCGGAATATGAAGGGTATCCTTCTATTGTGGGTGCAGGAAATAACGGGTGTATTCTACATTATATCGAGAATAATAAAACCAAGGTAGGAAATGAACTCGTTTTAATGGATTTAGGCGCAGAGTACAGAGGCTATACTGCTGATGTTACCCGAACTATTCCTGCGAATGGAAAGTTTACAACGGAACAAAAAGAGATTTATAACTTAGTGTATGATGCCCAAGAGGCAGGAATTGCTTTGTATACTATTGGAGAAAGTATGGCAGCGCCAAATAAAGCAGCCAGAAAAGTTATCAATGCAGGGTTGTACGCCTTAGGAATTATAGAAACATTGGATGAAAAGCATCCATATTTTCCACATGGTACTTCGCATCACATTGGTTTAGATGTGCATGATCCGGGAAATTATGGTAATTTTGAGGAGAATATGGTGGTCACCATGGAACCTGGAATTTACATTCCAAACGGAAGTCCCTGTGATGAAAAATGGTGGAGCATCGGAATCCGTATTGAAGATGATATTTTAGTGACTAAAACGACCCCAATTAACCTGTCTGGGGAGGCACCAAGAACGGTACAAGCAATTGAAGCTATGATGGCTAAGGAGTCAGTTTTAGATGCATTTATTTTACCAGATTTAGATTAATAATGGGTAAAACAGCAATTATATTAGGGGCAACAGGTTTGACAGGAGGACTCCTTTTAGACCAGTTAATTGTCGATAGTACCTATGATAAAATTAAATTATTTTCGCGAAGCTCGGTAGCATCTACTTCTGAAAAAGTGGAAGAGTATCTCGCAGATACATTGGAGCTCGAATTGTATCAAGAACAATTTACGGGAGACGAGGTTTTTTGTTGTATTGGCACCACAGCATTAAAAACACCAAATAAAAAAAAATACAAAGCGATTGATTATGGGATTCCCGTAAGCGCAGCAACCCTTGCAAAGCGCAATGGTATTGCTACTTTTATAGTCCTGTCCTCGATGGGGGCAGATAGCAAGAGTAGCGTCTTCTATAGCAAAACAAAAGGAGAGATGGAGTGCGATGTGCTCTTGCAAAATGTGCCCCATACTTTTATTTTAAGGCCTTCTTTGATTGGAGGGCATCGCAATGAGTATCGGTTAGGTGAAAAAATTGCGAAAGTCGCTATGAGGCTGTTAAATCCCATTCTTATTGGTGATTTTAAAAAATTCCGCATCATCCATCCAGAAAAAATTGCAAAATGCATGCAAATAGTAGCAAGAAGTAAAACACAAGAAGTCTTTCTAGATTCAGATAAAATTTTAATAATTGCAAATTCGACAGTATCATGAGTGGAGAACAAGTTAACAATCCTTTACACGGCATAAAACTAGCAACGATGTTAGAACAATTATTTCGTGAATATGGCTGGGAAGAATTGGGAGATACATTAAACATCAATGCATTTAAAAATAACCCTACCTACAAGTCGAGTTTAAAGTTTTTAAGAACAACCCCTTGGGCCAGAGAAAAGGTGGAGAATTTTTACTTAAAAAACATGATTGATTAGTACTTGTTTTTTCTTTGTTGCTTAATGGTTTGTGTGCTTCCATCATGACTCCATCCCGGAGCAGCAAAAACATACATGAATTTGTGATACCAGTTTTTAGATTTTTTCACATCCCTCCAAATATCTTTATATTCATGGGTTAAAATAGTGATTGGATGATAGGAATCCGGAGCATGGGTAACGCCATACTTTATTTCAATTTTTTCATCAAGTTCCTTCCAAGTTCCAAATATTCGATCAAAAATATTTAAAAAACCGCCATGATTTTTATCCATATATGCCGAGTTTTGCGCGTGGTGTACCTGGTGCATGGTATGTGTATTCATTATTTTTTCTATAAAACCTAGTTTTGGAACATATACGGAATGCAATTGAAATTGCCACAAAGCCTCAATTCCGAGACAAACAACTAACATTTCTGGAGGAAAACCAAGGGCAGGAATCCACATATAAAAAAAAGGCTTGTACAATACGGTAAACCAACCGTTTCTAACGGCGGTTCCCAAATTAAAGTTATTAGAAGAATGGTGCACTACGTGCGCTGCCCAAAGAAATCGGATGTTATGGTTTTGGCGATGAAACCAATAATAACTAAAGTCGTCTAAAAACTGACATGAAAGCCAGATGTACCACGCATATCCAAAAGACTCATAGCCCATGATATTCATTCGAATTCCGCCTACTAGTGGGTTGAATAACTCATAAACAAAATTAAAAAGAACGATAGCAGCAATGGTTTTTGTCAGCGGTGCTAAAATTGCAGAACCAATGCCCATGGTCATGCTAGCCGCGAAATCTTTCCATTTGTAAAGTGCTTTTTTTTCTGATTTTTTATGATGCTTGCTATAGGCTAATTCTACTAAAATAAGACCAAGAAAACAGGGGACACCATATATAAGCGGGTTTGTAAAATCCATGAATCACTGTGTTAATAGCATCCAATGTAAGATAATAATTCTAAAAACACGCAGGTCTTTGAAACTAGTTTGTTGGAAATTAAAAGGTAAGTGACTGTAAATAAATTATTTACTGATAATTTTCAATACCAATTCCTTTGTCAATGGCGCACCATTTGCTGTTTTTTTGATAGCATCAAAAGTGAAGACAAAATCACAACCTGTAGTATATTGTGAACAACCATAGCCGGTTTTCCCTTTCAGTACAGTTCCTTTTTTACATTTTGGACAGGCAATTTTTTCTGGGTGCTGCTGTGGGGCAGTATTGGTTTCTTTTTTTAAAGGAACCTGTTGTTTTTCTTCTAATTTTAAGCTGAAATCTGCATCAAAACGCAGCAACCCTTCTGCAGTACCTGTAGCTATTTTAAATCCTTTTAAATTGGTTGTACATCCCTTATCTAGTAATCGAATGAGTTGATTTTCAGAAATTTTCTTCCCGAAAATTTCAAAAGGAATTTTAAGGGTACAGTTATTTTTATATTCTGAACAACCAAATGCAGTAGAACCTTTTAACAGTGTTCCTTTCTTACATTTTGGACAGGTTTTTCCAAAGACCTCCTTTTTGGAGCTTGCAGACGATTTTACTTTTTGCCCCGTAGATTTTACGGATGCTTGCACTTTTGGAGCAAGGGCAGAAATCCTTTTTTTCGAGGTATTAGAGCGAACTTCTACAACGAGTTCGTCCACCATTTTCTTCATATTATTAATAAAGGTCCCTGCATTAAAGGCGCCTCTTTCGATTTCCTTAAGACGCTTTTCCCAACGCCCTGTCAATTCTGCAGACTTTAATAATTCATTGTCAATGATCAGAATTAAATCAATTCCCGTTTGTGTAGGAACGACTAATTTTTTCTTACGCTCAATATATTTTCTTCTAAATAGCGTTTCTATAATACTTGCTCTGGTAGAGGGTCTTCCAATACCATTTTCCTTCATAAGTTCGCGCATTTCATCATCGTCTACTTGCTTTCCAGCAGTTTCCATGGCGCGCAGTAAACTTGCCTCCGTAAAATTTCGTGGGGGTTTTGTTTCCTTTTCTAAAAAGGATGGCGCATGTATTCCGCGTTCACCTTTACTAAAAGAAGGCAATGTAAGTTGTTCGTTTAACTCCTTTTTAACTTTACTTTCTTCTGTTTCAAAAGCAACCCGCCAACCTTTGGTAATAATTTCTTTCCCAGTAGTTTTAAAAGGAACTTCTGCAGCCTTGCCAATAACGGCCGTATTAGAAACATCAGAATCTGGATAAAAAACACCGATAAACCGTCGCGTAATGATATCATAAACCTGTTGTTGGTTGTATTGTAGGTTTCCCTGAATTCCTGTGGGAATTATAGCATGGTGATCGGTTACTTTTTTATCATCAAAAACACGCTTTGATTTTTTAATTTTACCAGTTAAAAGCGGTTGTGTAAGTTGACTGTAATTTGTTAATTTTGACAAAATACCTGCAATTTTTGGATACACATCGTTTGGTAAAAAAGTAGTATCCACTCTCGGATAGGTAACCACTTTCATCTCGTATAATTTCTGTACCATTTTTAAGGTTTCATCTGCTGAGAAACCAAATTTATTATTACAGTACACTTGCAAGCCTGTTAAATCAAAAAGCTTAGGAGCGTATTCCTTTCCTTTCTTTTTCGTAACGGTGACAATTTCAAAATCAGATTCTTTTACTTTTGAAGCTAAAACCTGTCCATCTTCCTGTTTGAGAAAGCGCCCTTCTTCGTAATTGAAGAGGGTGTCTCTATAGGTTGTTTGCAGTTCCCAATAAGCTTGTGGTTTAAAATTGTTAATTTCTAAATGTCGATTAACAATCATTGCTAAGGTAGGTGTCTGTACTCTTCCCACCGATAAAACTTGTTTGTAACCGCCAAATTTTACGGTGTACAAGCGCGTAGCATTTAAACCTAGCAACCAATCTCCAATAGCCCTAGAATAGCCAGCATAATATAAATTATCATAATTGGAAGAAGGTTTTAAGTTTTTAAAACCTTCTTTAATAGCCTCTTCTGTCAGTGAAGAAATCCACAAACGTTGCACCTCTCCTTTATAATTGCATTGGTTGATAACCCAACGTTGAATGAGTTCTCCTTCGGTTCCCGCATCTCCACAATTGATCACCACCGAAGCAGTATCGAATAACGATTTTACAATATTAAATTGTTTTTTAATTCCTGCGTCTCCAGTAACTTTGGTATCAAAGCGTTCTGGGAGCATTGGCAGATTATTTAGATCCCAACTCTTCCAATGTGCTTTGTAATCTTTTGGTTCTAAAAGTGTGCATAAATGACCAAATGTGTAGGTAACCGCATAGCCATTGCCTTCATAGTAGCCGTCACGTTTTGTGTTGGCTCCTAGTATGGAAGCAATTTCTCTAGCGACACTTGGCTTTTCTGCAATACAGACTTTCATTGGTTATTTTTGATGGTCGAAAATAAGAAAATATTTAAGATTTTTACTGTAAAGTTAATAAGTTGAATAACTATTTCACTAAAGCCAATTGAATTCGTTTTCTCACGACATCTACTTCCAAAACTTTTACTATTATTTGTTGTTGCAAACGAACGATAGCACTTACATCTTTGACAAAGGTATCGGACAAGTTAGAAACATGAATTAATCCACTTTCTTTGGTTCCAATATCAACAAAACAGCCAAAATTGGTGATATTATTTACAATTCCAGGCAGCATTTGACCAATTCTTATATCCGAAATTGTTTTAATCCCAGCATCAAAAGAAAATACTTTTGCTTTTGCTCTTGGATCTACACCTGGCTTTTCTAATTCTCTAAGAATGTCTTGAAGCGTTGGCAAACCAATGGTTTCGGTAGTGTGTTTGTCTAAAGGGATTTTTTGTAAAATTTCTTTATTTCCAATGAACTCAGAAATACTTTTCTTTAAATCTTTCGCCATTTTATCAACCAATCCATAACTTTCTGGATGCACTGCAGAATTGTCTAAAGGATTCTTTCCATTTTTAATTCTTAAAAAACCAGCAGCTTGCTCAAAAGCTTTTCCTCCTAAACGAGGGACTTTTTTCATGGCCACCCTAGAGGTGAATGAACCATTTTCATTTCTATAATTTACAATATTTTCTGCAATTTTTGGACCAATTCCAGAAACGTAACTTAATAAAGACTCACTGGCAGTATTGATATTTACACCAATGGTATTTACACAGCTTGCTACAACAGTATCTAAAGATTTTTTTAGTTTGATTTGATCTACATCGTGCTGATATTGTCCAACGCCAATCGATTTTGCATCAATCTTTACCAATTCAGCCAGAGGGTCTTGTAACCTTCTTCCAATAGAAATAGCTCCACGGACAGTAACATCGTAATCGGGGAATTCGTCTCTCGCAATTTTTGATGCAGAATAAATAGAAGCGCCTGCTTCACTTACCACAAAAACATCCAAACTATTTTTAAACTGAATTTTTTTAATCAGTCGCTCTGTTTCTCTTGATGCAGTTCCGTTACCAATAGCGATGGCTTCAATTTTATGAACTTCTGCGAGTGCGCTGATTTTTTTTATAGCCGCTATAGTTTGATTTTGAGGTGCATGCGGAAAAATAGTTTCATTGTGTATTAAATCTCCTTGTTTATTTAAACATACAATTTTACATCCAGATTTAAATCCAGGATCGATTGCAAGCATTCTTTTTTCACCTAAAGGAGCTCCTAAAAGTAGTTGTTTTAGATTTTTTGTGAATACAATAATTGCAGCTTCATCTGCTTTTTCTTTTGCGATTGATAACGCTTCATTTGATAAAGACGGAAATAAAAGTCGCTTATAAGCGTCTCCAATTGCTAATTGAATTTGAGTGGCACATGCATTTTGAGAACGAATAATTCGAGCTTCCATTTTTTGAAGGGCGCTCTCGGTATCGATTTCTATTTTTACACGGATAAAGCCTTCCTTTTCTGCTCTTAAAATGGCTAAAAAACGATGTGATGGAATTCTTTTTAAAGATTCTTGCCAATCAAAATAATCCTTAAATTTCTGTGCTTTTTCCTCTGCAACTTTACTTTTAATAACTTTAGATGAAATGCTTGCAAAGCGTTCTATTTGATGGCGAATATTATTCCGAATATCTGTGCGCTCATTGATCCATTCTGCAATTATAAAACGAGCACCTTCCAAAGCATTATCGGTGGTTTCAACTTCTTTAGAAGTATATTTTGATGTGGTGTATTCTAAATCATTTACACGCTGACTCATGATCAATTTAGCCAAGGGTTCTAATCCTTGTAAACGAGCAGTTTCTGCTTTTGTTTTTCGCTTTTTCTTAAATGGCAGATACAGGTCTTCTAGCGAAATTAAGTCTCGAGATAGGTTTACTTTTTGTGTCAATTCATCGGTTAAAACCTGTTGCGCGTCTAAGGCTTTTAGAATCGTTTTTTTACGTTTTTCTAAGGTTTCAAAAACTTCTTTAAACTTTACAATTTCACCGATTTGAACTTCATCTAAATTTCCAGTTCTTTCTTTTCTATACCGGGAGATGAAAGGAATGGTAGCATCTTCATTTAAGAGGGAGAGGGTATTTTCTATGGAACGGGAAGAAAGCTGTGTTTGTTGAATTATATATTGGAGCATTGGTGTTTTTATGTGGTATTGAAAAAAGAATGAAACGAGTTGCTGTGCTCTTGTTTTTTGAAAAGAAGGCGCGCTTCTTTAAAACGAAGCGTATGCTACTGATTTTGAATTACAATCTTACCTTTTACTTTTCGCTGCATCATTTCTTCTAATGCTTTGGCTGTTTCTTTTAGAGGAAATATCTGATGGATGTGTGGCTTTAATTTTCCTTGAGAGAACCACTGCATAAGCTCCATGGTATTCTGATAGTTCTTTTTCGGAAACTGCATGGCAAAACTCCCCCAGAAAATACCCATAATTTGACAGCCTTTCAATAAGGTTAAGTTCAGGGGAATTTTAGGAATTGTACCAGCTGCAAAACCTACTACAAGCAATCTTCCTTCCCAGGCAGTTGCTCTTAAAGCTTGCTCTGTATTGTGGCCACCAACAGGATCATAAATGACATCCGCACCTTTTCCGTCTGTGAGTTCTTTAATTCTTTTTTTTAAATCTTCTTTTTCATAATTGATTGTTAGATCTGCGCCATAGTGTTTGCAAAGTGCTAGTTTTTCGTCTGTAGATGCCGCAGCGATTACTTTTGCCCCCATCAACTTACCCAACTGAACCGCTGCTAAACCAACGCCTCCAGAGGCTCCTAAAACAACTAAGGTTTCTCCTTTTTGTAATTTGGCGCGGTCTTTAAGTGCATGGTATGATGTGCCATAGGCCATTAAAAAGGAAGCAGCAATTGGAAAGTCCATATTTTCAGGCTTTGGAAATATGGCATTTGATTGCACGATAACTTCCTCTGCAAAACCGCCATTCATCGCAAAACCAAAGACAGCATCTCCAACTTTAAGTGCAGTTACATTTTCTCCTACTTCTTTTACAACCCCAGCAATATCACTACCAGGGATAAAGGGTAATGTGGGTTTGAATTGATACAAACCTTGAATAATTAAAGTATCTGGGAAGTTTACACTACAGGCGCTTACGCGAACTAAAACTTCATCTTTTTTAGGCTTCAGGGATGCTACTTCTTTATATTGTAGCGTCGATGGAAGTCCGAATTCCTCACAAACAATTGCTTTCATAGTTACTATTGATTCTTAGATTAAAGGCCGTCACTTTAGATGTGCTAAAGCACTTTTTCAAAAGCCATTCTTTTATCGCCGTAATTGGTATAAATAATGCCACAGTATTGATAGCCTAGTTTTTTGATAAGGGACTGCATGCCCACATTCTCCTCGTGCGTATCAATTTTTAAGCTCTGGATCTTTTTTTGGTTTAATTGTTGGTGAAATTCTTTAAATAACTGGGCTGCTAGTCCTAGCTTTCGGAAGCTTGCCTTGATAGCCATCCGATGAATAACGCCATACACTTGATTTTCATCCACCTTCCATTTTCCTTCGATTACTTTATAGGTGGGTTCTTTTCGCGTGGTAAACATAGCCGTAGCGACGACCTTACTTTCTTCACTTACAAGAACATAACTTTCTTCAATTTTGATATCATTTTCAACTTGTGCTGCATTTGGGTATCCATTTTGCCATTGTTCAATTTTTTGAGCTGCTAAATGAATCTTGGCGTCTGCAATGATCACCATGATCTCTGGAATGTCTTTAAAAGTGGAACGTCTAATTTGCATTGAAAAATTTTAAATAAAAAAAGCCACGAACTCACAAAATTAATACTTGTGAACGCGTGGCTAAATTTAGTTTATTCTTTTTACGCAGGAATTGCTTCTTCGCTGTTTTTTTTCACTTTTGAAAAATCAACAATTTCTTGATTGTGTAAAATATCTTCAATTGTTTGTCGCTTTCGTATTAAGTAGTCCTTTCCTTGGTGCAGCATTACCTCTGCTGGTAGGTATCTAGAATTGTAGTTTGATGCCATAGAAAAACAATAAGCCCCGGCATTGTGGAAGCATAAAACGTCTTCTTCAGAAATTTCAGAAATTCTTCGATTCGAACCAAAGGTGTCTGTTTCACAAATATATCCAACCACAGAGTAATAGCGATCTCTTCCTTTGGTATTAGAAATATTTGTGATGTGGTGATAGGAATCATACATCATGGGTCTTACCAAATGGTTAAAACCAGAATCTACATGGGCAAAAACTGTTGAGGTGGTCTGCTTTACTACATTTACTTTGGCTAGAAAAACACCTGCTTCAGAAACTAGAAATTTCCCAGGCTCAAACATTAAGGTAATTTCTTTCCCATATTCAACACAAAAATCATTGAATCTCTCTGACAATTGCAATCCTAACTGCTCAATGTCTGTAGAAATATCCCCCTCTTTGTAAGGTACTTTAAAACCACTTCCAAAGTCAATGAAATCGATGTTTTCAAACTGTTTTGCTACGTCGAATAAGATTTCTGTCGCACGTAAAAAAGTGTCAATATCTAAAATGTCAGATCCTGTATGCATGTGAATTCCGTTGATATTCATTCCTGTATTTTCAACGACTCTTTTTATGTGTGGTACCTGATGAATGGAAATTCCAAATTTAGAATCGATGTGTCCTACAGAAATTTTTGAATTGCCACCGGCCATAATATGCGGATTTATACGCACACAAACAGGAATTTCTGGATGCTTTTGTCCGAATAATTCTAAAATAGAAAGGTTGTCAATATTAATTTGTACGCCTAATTTGGCAACTGCTTCAATTTCTATTAAAGACACTCCGTTTGGCGTAAATATTATTTTTTTAGGATCGATGCCCGTGGTAAGTCCTAATTGCACTTCTTGAATAGATACGGTATCTAACCCTGCGCCAATTTGCTGTAAAAACTTTAAAATATTAATATTCGACAGTGCTTTTACGGCATAATTTAATTTTAAATTTTTAACCGTGCTAAATGCATTTGTCAATCGGTTGTACTGTGCTTCAATCTTGTCTGTATCATACACATATACGGGGCTTCCGTATTTGTTTGCGATTTCTAAAAGTTGTGTTCTTTCCAAGGGTATGCTGATTTATTTTTATCAAAAGTACTTTAAATGTCTTCTTTTCTCTTATTTGTTTAAAAATATAACATATTGTTTTATTTTGTGATTTTTATACTAAAATAACACAAAAAAATAGTTGAAATCCTGTTAATAACTAATTGAAGGAGGTATTTTATTTTTGTATGTTTAATGGTACTTTAGCAAGGCTTCAAACCTAACAACAGTCCCATATTTCATGAGTCAAGAAACAAAATATACAGAAGATAATATCAGGTCATTAGACTGGAAAGAGCATATTAGAATGCGTCCGGGAATGTATATTGGTAAATTAGGAGATGGTTCTTCTGCAGATGACGGAATTTATATTTTAGTCAAAGAGGTCTTAGACAACTCTATTGATGAGTATGTCATGGGCGCAGGTAAAAACATTGAAATTTCGATACAAGGGAGTAAAGTAACCATTCGTGATTTTGGTCGTGGAATTCCCTTAGGAAAAGTTGTAGATGTAGTTTCAAAAATGAACACTGGAGGAAAATACGATTCCAAAGCTTTTAAGAAGTCCGTAGGTTTAAATGGTGTAGGAACTAAGGCTGTGAATGCACTCTCTTCTTTCTTTAGAGTGGAGTCTTCCAGGGATGGCAAATCTGCTTCGGCAGAATTCAGTCGAGGAAACTTAGAGCAGCAAGATTTTTTAGAGGAAAGTTCTCGCAGGAAAGGGACGAAAGTATCCTTTATCCCGGACGAAGAAATTTTCAAGAAATACAAATTCAGAAATGAATATGTAGCAAAAATGTTGAAGTATTACGTCTATTTAAATCCAGGCTTGACCATAATTTTTAATGGAGAAAAGTTTTTTTCAGAAAATGGATTGAAAGACTTACTGGAAGATAATAACAATCAAGAGGACATGTTGTACCCTATAATTCATCTAAAAGGAGATGATATTGAGGTGGCGATTACCCATAGCAAAACGCAGTACTCAGAAGAATATCATTCTTTTGTGAATGGGCAGCATACAACCCAAGGAGGAACGCATCAAACGGCCTTTAGAGAAGCAATTGTAAAAACGATTCGAGAATTTTACGGAAAGAATTTTGAGGCATCAGATATTCGTAAATCTATAATTTCTGCCATTGCTATAAAGGTCATGGAGCCAATTTTTGAAAGTCAGACAAAAACAAAGTTAGGGTCTACGGATATGGGTGGGAAACTACCAACGGTTAGAACCTACATCAATGATTTTTTAAAGACTAAATTGGATAATTACCTGCATAAAAATCCAGCAGTAGCAGACATGCTGCAACGGAAAATAATGCAAGCAGAGAAAGAACGCAAGGAGCTTTCGGGAATTCGAAAGTTAGCAAAAGACCGCGCAAAAAAATCAAGTTTACACAACAAGAAGTTAAGAGATTGTAGGATACACTTAGGAGATGTTAAGAAACAGAATTACCTAGAAACTACCTTATTTATTACAGAGGGAGACTCTGCTTCTGGGTCGATCACAAAATCAAGAAATGTAAATACGCAAGCTGTTTTTAGTCTGAAAGGGAAACCACTAAATTCCTATGGATTGACTAAGAAAATTGTGTATGAAAATGAGGAATTTAATCTGCTACAAGCAGCTTTGAATATAGAAGAGGGTATTGGAGACTTGCGGTATAACAATATTGTAATTGCAACGGATGCCGATGTGGATGGAATGCACATTCGCTTGCTGCTAATCACTTTTTTCTTACAATTTTTTCCAGAATTGATCAAAGAAGGGCATTTGTATATTTTAGAAACACCTTTGTTTAGAGTCCGAAATAAAAAGCAAACATTTTACTGCTATTCTCAGGAAGAAAAGCATGCGGCAATTGCAAAATTAAAAGGCAAACCAGAGATCACTCGATTTAAAGGTTTGGGAGAGATCTCTCCAAACGAATTTGTTCATTTTATTGGAGATGATATTCGATTAGATCCAGTGATGTTAGACAAAGAAATGTCCATAGAGCAGATGTTAGAATTTTATATGGGAAAAAACACCCCTGATAGGCAGAAGTTTATCATTGAAAATTTAAAGGTAGAGTTGGATACTATTGAAGACGAAGTTTAAACTATGAGTGAAGAAATAAACGAAAACGAACACGAAGAAGAGTTGCGCGGTCAAGAGGAGCAATCAGACATGCTACACGAGCAGACGGATCCCGTAGAGACCATCACTAAAGTTACAGGAATGTACAAGGAGTGGTTTTTAGACTATGCTTCTTATGTGATTTTAGAAAGAGCGGTTCCTTCTCTAGAAGATGGGTTAAAGCCAGTACAGCGTAGAATTATGCATTCTATGAAAGATTTGGACGACGGCCGTTATAATAAAGTTGCTAATATTGTAGGACACACGATGCAATACCATCCACATGGAGATGCTTCTATTGCAGATGCTATGGTTCAAATTGGACAGAAGGAGTTGCTGATCGACATGCAAGGGAACTGGGGGAATATCTTAACAGGGGATCGTGCGGCAGCTTCGCGATATATTGAAGCCCGTTTGTCTAAGTTTGCACTAGACGTAGTATTCAACCCAAAAACAACCGCATGGAAACAATCTTATGATGGAAGGAGAAAGGAACCGATTGACTTGCCTGTAAAGTTTCCCCTTTTATTAGCGCAAGGAGCAGAAGGAATTGCAGTTGGACTGTCCACCAAAATAGTGCCCCATAACTTTATAGAGCTGATTGATGCGTCTATGAAATATTTAAAAGGACGTAGTTTTAAAATTTTACCGGACTTTATTACAGGTGGAATTGCAGATTTCACCAATTATAATGATGGGGTTCGAGGAGGAAAAATAAGGGTTCGTGCTCGGATTTCCCAGTTAGATAAAAAGACCTTGGTAATCAATGAAATTCCTTTTGGAACGACAACGACTAGCTTAATTGATAGCATTATCAAAGCCAACGAAAAAGGAAAAATTAAGATTAAAAAAATTGAGGACAATACTGCAGCAGAAGTAGAAATATTAGTGCATTTACCCCCAAATGTTTCTCCAGATAAAACCATTGATGCCTTGTATGCTTTTACCAGTTGTGAGAATTCTATTTCTCCGCTGTCATGTACCATTGAAGACAATAAGCCTGTTTTTGTTGGGGTTTCTGAAATGTTAAAACATTCTACAGACCTGACTGTTGAGCTGCTGAAAAAAGAATTAGAAATTCAATTAAATGAATTGGAAGAGCAATGGCACTTTTCTTCATTAGAACGAATTTTTATAGAAAACAGGATTTATCGCGATATTGAAGAAGAAGAAACGTGGGAAGGCGTAATCAAAGCGATTGACTTGGGGTTACAGCCACATATTAAGCATCTAAAACGTGCAATTACGGAGGAAGATATCGCACGATTGACAGAAATTAGGATTAAGAAAATATCAAAATTTGACATTGATAAAGCCAAGCAATTTATCGAGGGTTTAGAAGATAAAATAGCCGTTGTTAAAGAACATTTATCGCGTTTAATTGAATTTGCAATTGCATATTTTAAACGTTTAAAAGATACCTACGGCAAAGGAAAAGAGCGGAAAACAGAAATCAGGATCTTTGATGACATTGTTGCTTCAAAAGTAGCCATGAACAATGTCAAACTCTACGTGAACCGCATAGAAGGATTTATTGGAACCTCTTTGAAAAGAGACGAGTTTGTAACAGATTGTTCCGATATCGATGATATTATTATCTTTAGAAAGGATGGTAAAATGACTGTGACCAAGGCAGATGCTAAAACCTTTGTAGGAAAAGACATCATACATGTTGCGGTCTTCAAAAAGAAAGATAAGAGAACCGTTTATAATTTCATGTATCGTGACGGTGCAAAAGGCGCTTCCTATATGAAACGTTTTAATGTCACCTCCGTAACCCGAGATAAAGAGTATGACCTTACCAATGGAAATAAAGGCTCTCTAGTGCACTATTTTACCGCAAACTTAAATGGCGAAGCAGAAGCAGTTACTATTAATTTGCGCGCTGTTGCTGGTTTGAAAAAACTGAAATGGGACATTGATTTTACAGATTTAGCGGTAAAAGGTAGAGCGGTAAGAGGAAATACGATTACAAAGTATACAATAAAAACAGTCGATTTTAAATCAGAGGGGGTCTCTACATTAAAACCACGAAAAATTTGGTTTGATGACGCCGTCCAGCGTTTAAATGTTGACGAAAGAGGTGAGTTGTTAGGTGAGTTTAGAGCAGAAGATAAGTTGTTAATCGTGACACAAAGTGGAAAAGCAAAGGCGGTAAAGCCAAATCTAGCCATGCATTTTGAGAATGATTTAATTGTTTTAGAAAAGTGGAAAGCAAACAAGCCAATTTCTGTAATTTATTTTGATGGAGAGAAAGAACGATACTATGTAAAACGGTTTGTAATAGAAGTTCCAGAAAAAGAAGAAATTTTTATATCCGAGCATCCGAAATCGCAGTTAGAGATTGTGGCTACAGACTACAGACCATTGGCAGAGGTGTTCTATTCGAAACGCAGTTTAGCGAATGAGAAAGTTGATTTTGAAAAATTTATTTCGGTAAAAGGTATTAAGGCACAAGGAAATCAATTAACAACAGAGAAAATAAAGCAGGTAAACTTGCTAGAACCCCTGCCTTTTGAAGAAATAGCAGAAACTTCTTTGGAAACGGTGCCGGTCATTTATGAAGAGGTTGTGGAAGAAAAGCGCTCCGTTTCAATTTCTAAAAGTGATACCGATGCAGCAATTTTAGAAGCGCCTTCTGCCGAAGATAAAGCGACTATTGCTTTGGAAAGAGCTATTGCTAAAAAGAAGGCCGAGGAGAAAAGAAGGGACGATGAAAGTCAAACGAAATTATTTTAATGGAGACCACTGCATCCTAATTATAAAGGCAAAAAAGTCCAATATAAAAAAATACAGCTACTACTAATTTAAAAAAAATGAAACGAAAACATCTATATTTAGCATTAACGGTTTTGGGCATTACCTATACCTGGTATTATAATATTCAATATTTTCAAACGGTAGAAAATCCTTCTATGGTTGGCTTCTTTAACGACGCGCAAGCAAATTTTGCAGGCAAATCTTTTGGTGCTGATTTAACGGTTGTGGTCCTTACTTTTTTCGCTTTTATGATTCCAGAATCAATGCGATTAAAAATTAGGTATTGGTGGTTACTAATCCCATTTACTTTTTTAGTTGCCGTAGCATTTACCTTTCCGCTGTTTTTGTATTTGCGAGAAAATGCATTAGAAAAACTTAAAGTATCTAAATGAAAAAGATAGGATTAATTGGAGGAATAACACCAGAGTCGACGATATTATACTATCAGATTTTAAATACGTTAAGTGCCAATCAGTTAGGAAAAACACATTCTGCAGAATTAATTATTAATTCATTTGATTTCGGACAAATTTCTCAACTACTAACAGAAGGCAGCTGGGATTTATTAGATAAAAAGATGGCAGACACTGCTACTAGTCTAGAGGGTGCAGGAGCCAGTTGTATTCTTATTTGTGCAAATACGATGCATTTATGTGTGGATGCAGTTAGAAAAGTGGTGCGCATTCCTGTTATTCATATTGCAGAGACTACCGCTAAAGAAATTCAAAAGAAAGGAATACAAAAAGTAGCATTATTGGGAACAAAATATACAATGGAAAAAGATTTTTTCAAAGATATTTTAAGTGCGCATTCGATAGAAACTATACTTCCAGATGCTGAGGAAAGAGATGAAATTCATCGTATTATTTATGAGGAACTAGCGCAAGGTATATTTAAAAAATCTTCAAAAGAAAGCTATTTAAAAATTATAGATCGTTTAATTTTAAATGGAGCAGAAGGTATTGTTTTAGGATGTACAGAAATTCCATTATTAATCAATCAAAACGATGTTTCATTGCCAATTTTTGACACCGCCAGAATTCATGCAGCGGCTGCTTTTAAGTTTGCATCCGAATAATTAGAGATAAAGTTCTAATGAGCAGCTATAAATTCTTAAGACAAATTTTTTAATCCACTATCTTAAGAATAACTTCCAAAGACTATCTGTTTTTATGAGGTGAAATACCACAGTGTTTTTTGTCTGCAACAAAAAAGGTGTTATCGGAAATATACCCAATTTTTTTTGAGAGGGATGCTATGGTATTACCTTTCGGCTGTTTTGTATTTGCGAGAAAATGCATTAAAAAAACGCAAATAGGCTGCTGATAGTAAAAAGACGCACCCAACTGTTGGTTTTGAGTTGTGTCTTTAGGAATATAGTTTGAGTACTGCATATGAATACTAAAAGAAAAATTTTCTTATTCCGCTACATTTAAAGCAGTTCCTGCACGCAATTGTGCTATCCAATCATTTAGGTTTGTATTATTTACAGTTTGATCGAGATTATCATCATTCAAAAAAGTATGAAGTTCTCCATTCGCATAAAAAACTTTCCAATTTTCAAGATCATCTAAAACAGTAGTTTTTAAATTAAGAAGCCCTCTTTTAAATGCTGCACCGCTTACTAAGCTTGTAGGGAAGTACGCACACTCCTCTTGACCAAAACTATAAAATCCACGATTTGTATTGTCTTCATAATAGCTTAAAAAACCAAAGTTAAAAGCAGGTAGTTTTACAGCTACATATTCGTAGACCTTTTGAATATCATGCTCATAGGTTTTTTGAACAGTTTGGTCTAAATCTTCAGGTAAGAATGCACTAAAGTTCCATAATGTGTCCCATGCACTAGCCAGGCAAGATGTAAGTAATGTTTCGTCCATCAAAATCTGACCAGCATCTACAATAACAGTTGTGGGTATGTTTTTCCCTAATATGTCTGCAAGTTGTAGTGTATTTGAGATCACTCCAAAGCCCCCTGCACTCGAGCCCATAAAAACAATTTCAGTAATGCCTCCAGTATCTTCGAAATAATTTTTTAAATCTTTAAGAACAAGCGTAAAATTATTGAAGCCAACCATGGTTTGATTTTTTGGTCCTCCATTAGGCACATTTGCAGCTGTATTGCTGCCTGAGTGTACATCTCCAGTAGCATAAGGAACAAATACAAAGTTCCAGTCTTTGAATTGATTTTTATCCGAATTTCTGTTAATAATAAGGGCATTTTCTGAAGCAACTCTGGTCAGAAAATCCTCTTCTGAATAGCGGTCTCTATTGTTGCTGCAAGTGAATCCATTAAAGCAAGCACCACCGCCGTCAAGAAATATGGCTAATTTTTTAGAGTTAGGGTTTAAATAAACACCATAGCCCATAGCGTCTCCATTGCGAGATTTCATTTCACTATTTTCGATCCAGCTTGCTTTGTTTGGATGATTACTAGCAACTTCCAAAAGAGTTCGCCCATTTTCATCAATAGCATCCGCTTTGCTACATGAAATGAAAATAAAAACAGCACATAAAAAAAGAAATAAATTTTTCATATTTATTGAGTAGTATTTGAAGCAAATATATATATAAACTATTTTTTTTATTGAAAAGTAAATTTAGATGTTGGAAATTAATGCAAATAAGTTCTTTAAGCAGGGTTTTAAAATTGATTGTGCTGAGTTAAAAATAGATACTTTACCTCATGTCTCCGCAATTTTTAAAAAGTTTGTTGAAATTTTGGCTTGGTTCTATAGCATTCAAGTAAAACGCAGTGCTACCTAATGGTTTATTCCATTTTCTCAAAGAACGTCAACGCGTAATTTGGCAATAAATTAGGGTGTGTAATTTTAATAATGTCTTTTAAAACCAAGTCTGGTCTTGTAGGGGCCAATTCGTAGTAAATTACGCCACCAGTTTTTCCTTTTTTGGTGGAAGGCGTATAAATTCTGTCGTTTTTAAAAGCCTCAAATTCCGCATAGATTTGATTGCTTTTTAGTAATTGTTCTTTTGATGAAAAGTAACCAGGAGCAATCCAAAAATCTGCGTTTTTCCCCTTTTCAAAAACACTCTCAAAACTTAAAGACAAGCTACCTTTTCCTGGGGTGTTTCCCCAAAGATAGTCAAGGTTTGCATCTTTTAAAAATTGCGCAACGAAGCTCTCTCCAGCAGGCAGATTCCAAATATCTTTGCTCATAATAGCTCCCGATAAAATAGTTGGCTTTATAGTTGCTTTTAAAGCAATTTTTTTGGCTTTTAAATAATTGGTTTCAATGGCATTAAAAATACTATCCGCTTGTTTTTCTTTATCAAACAGGAGTCCGAAAAATTTTATCCATTCGGCTCTTCCCAAAGGGGTTGCTTCCAACCAATCTCCATTATAGACAACAGGAATGCCAGCTTTTTGAATCATAGTTAACGATTTGTCTACGGAAGAAACACTGTAACCTACAACCAATTCGGGTTGTAAATCCAATAAAATTTCGGTATTTAAAGATCCCTCTTTTCCGATTTCTTTAATTTTTCCACTTGCAACCAAAGCACTTGTTTTTTCTGATGAAATGTATTGAGCATATGGGAAACCAACGATAGCAGTTTCTTCCTGCAGCAGTTCGACCATGGGAATGTGTGTAGTGGAAGTAACTACAATGCTTTTAATAGGCACCGCAAGTACTTCATTATTAGGAGTGGCCGGGTTGTCTAAAACATCCTTCTCTTCAAGAACTTCATATTCGAAAACGGTGTTAGCATTTTGATAGGCTGCTTTTATTTGAAGTTTTTTAATGCCGTTGGTACTCAAAATGTCAAAACCTTTAGCATGGTAAATTCTACTTTTTGAATCTGATTTTTGTGATTCCTTTTGAGCTTCCTGTTTGCAAGAAAATACCAGCATTAGAGATATAAAAAACAATAAAATCGAATAATTGTTAGGCATTAAAAAGAATTTAATACAAGTGTACAAAAATGTTCGGTAATCTCAATTTATAAAGTACATTTGTCTTGATTTTGGTTTTGATCTCGCCTTACTGCGATGTCAAATTAAAAGGGAATCTGGTTAAATTCCAGAGCTGTTCCCGCAACTGTAAGCTAGTAAGCTTGTAACTATTCTTTTACCACTGACAAGGTATTGTTGGGAAGGTTTGTTACAAGACGCAAGTCAGGAAACCTGCCAGAAATCACGAGTTAAAAACTTTCGGGATAGAGGTTTATGTACTATACTATTTTCGTACACGAAATTCACCTGATTTATTGTAAATCAAATTTATTAAAAATGAAAAAAGAATTTATTATTGTTGGTGTTTTGGCATGTAGTCTTGTCAGCACAACATTGTTTGCACAAAAAAAAGTTGCAGCAGAAACCTTACAAGAAGTAGTAGTTACCGCTACAAAGTTCAATCTTAAAAAAGAAAACACAGGAAAGGTAATTCACAAAATTACGCAAAAAGAACTGCAGCAAAATGCAGGGAAAACCGTAATTGAAATATTAAACACCATTGCAGGAATAGATGTAAAAGGTGTGAATTCAAATCCTACGGAACCCAGAAGTATTAATATTAGAGGGGGTAGAAGTAGACAGGTTTTGGTATTGATCGATGGAGTTCCAGTTACCGATCAAGCAGCCATCAATCAAGAATTTGATTTGCGCTTAATTGCTGTGCACCAAATAGAAAGTATTGAGATATTAAAAGGAGCCTCTTCAACCTTATATGGTTCGGGCGCTGCAACTGCAGTTATTAATATTATTTTAAAGAAAGCTTCAAAAGATAGCATCTCAGGTTCTTTTGAAACAAGTTTAGGAACCAATAGCACGGCAGATTCGTCTGGAAATAGGGGTACTGATATAAATCAGAACGCAACGATTAGTGGAACTATTGGCGACTTTACTTTTTTAAGTTCTTTTAGTTTGACTGGCGTAGATGGAATGTCTTCCGCAAAAAGTACAACGGACACTGAATTTGAAGCGGATTCTTATTATAGTAAAAACGGCTTGTTAAAGTTGGGGTATCAAATCAATGAAAAAGTATCGGTTGAAACCTTTTTAAATTTTGACGCATTTGAATATGATTTTGATGGGGGAGCATTCTCCGACAGTGAAGTGAATACTGGAAATCAAGAACAATTGAGAGTAGGTGTGAAACCTAGCTATACCTATACAAAAGGACAATTGTATTTATTGGCTGCGGTCAATTCAGTGAAAAGAGGTTTGAATCAGTTCAATTCTTTTTCAAATACCTTAGACAACTACCAATTTGAGGGAAACAGTCTTTTTTTAGACTTGGTGAATAAATATGAATTTTCAAATCAATTCCAATTAATTGCAGGGGTAAATTATCAAGAGCACAGCAATCAAAGTGAAAATCCATTTGGAACCATAGACAAAGAGGTCGCTAATTTTAATACTTTAGATCCGTATGCAAGTCTTGTATACATTTCTAAGTATGGCATAAGTGCCAACGTTGGTGGTCGTTTAAATATGCACAATGTATATGGAAATCAGTTTGTATATGATGGAAACCTTGCGTATTCTGTTGTAAAAGATGACAATGCTACTGTAAAATTATTAACCTCTTACAGCACCGCATTTATCGCACCAAGTTTATACCAGTTATATGACGGATATTCTGGAAATATCGATCTGAAGCCAGAAACAAATGAAACTTTTGAAGTTGGTGTAGACGCGCGCTACAAAGATTGGTTGTCTGCAGGGCTTGTCTATTTCAATAGAAAAGAGGTAAATGCTATTATTTATGACAATACAACATATACATACGGCAACAGTTCGTCTGATGCTAACGGTATTGAAATACAAACCAAAGTGGTACCAAATTCTTTTTTAACGGTAAATGCTTCTTATACCTATATAGATAGAGATGTTTTAGAGGACTTTAATGATTACATACCTGCAAACAAATTAGTGGCCGGAATTGATGTAACTCCTTTTAAGAACGCCTTTTTTAACTTTACGTATAGAAATGTAGGGGAAAGAACAATTTTTGACAGGTATGGTTCTTTTGGAACAGCTGGAGAGGATGTATTGCTAGAACAATATCAAGTATTAGATTTTATGGCAAACTATAAGGTTTTGGAAGGCTCTGTTACTTTTTTCATGGCTGCCACAAATCTTTTAAATGAAGATTATGACGATGTCTTTGGATATGAAACAAGAGGAAGAAACTTCAAAGTAGGGCTGCGCTTACAATTTTAATTACGTATATCTTTCTTATAAAAAAAGCCTTCTTTTCAAAAGAAGGCTTTTTTATTATAAAAGATCACGGACTTCCTTTTTTATAAAGGCAACGGCTGTTTCTGTTGGAGGAAGCTTCTGAGAATACCCTAGTAAAATATGCTCACGCAAATCATTTGCAGATTTAGAATTTTCTGCTGCCTGTCTTAATGTATTCGTAACGGCATTTTTTGAGGCCATAATAGCAGTCCAAGTCTCTTCAGATACATAGATTTGCTGCACGAAGTTGTGCTCAAACTCCTGCGTTATATTTGCAATTAATAATTGCAAGTAGTCCGCTGTATTGGTAGAAATGGGTGGAATGCGTAGAAGCATTTTTACGGGATTTATACGCTCACAAAACAATAATAAACGCTCACAAGCTTGTAGTTTTATAGGAAGAACTTCCTTTTTCTGTGCAGCGCGTACTTCCATTCTTTTTTCTGTAAGGCTGTGTTTTATAAAGCCGGAAAACATGAAATATGCCACCAGTCCCGTTACTATTGCTGGTAAAAGATACCCGATACTTTCTAAAATTTTATCTTCCATAATTGAAATACATAGATTGAAAGCCGAAGATAAGATTCTTACTATTATTTTTCATAAAAAAGAAGAAGTTATTGGTTTTTTAGAGCACAGGAACTGGGTATAAGTTGTGAATAAAAAAGCCGAGGCTTCCTGTGAAAAAACAAATACTTTGGTTAAATTGGGACTTTATATACTTCAAAATAAAACAGCTTGAACAGTTACTTAGATTCCTTAAACGATGCCCAAAAGCAAGCAGTTTTGCAAAAAGACGGGCCCATGATTATTATTGCTGGCGCAGGTTCTGGCAAGACACGTGTATTAACGTATCGCATAGCACATTTGATGAAGCAAGGCGTTGATTCTTTTAATATTTTATCGCTCACATTTACAAATAAGGCGGCAAAAGAAATGAAAAAAAGAATTGCGACGGTGGTTGGTGATGGAGAAGCAAAAAATTTGTGGATGGGAACCTTTCACTCCGTTTTTGCACGTATTTTAAGATCAGAGGCAGACAAATTGGGGTTTCCAAGTAATTTTACCATCTACGATACACAAGATTCTGTGCGGTTGATCAGTGCTATTATCAAAGAGATGGGCTTGGATAAAGAACGCTACAAGCCCAAGCAAATATTAGGGAGAATTTCTTCTTTTAAAAATAGTTTGGTTACCGTGCGTGCTTATTTTAACAGTGCAGACATGCAAGAGGCAGACCTGCATGCAAGCAGACCTAAAGTAGGAGAGATTTATAAAGAATATGTTGCACGTTGCTTCAAGGCAGGTGCCATGGACTTTGATGATTTATTACTGAGAACAAATGAATTACTAGCACGTTTTCCAGAAACGCTCGCAAAGTATCAAAATCGTTTTAAATATATTATGGTGGATGAGTATCAAGATACCAACCATTCGCAATATATTATTGTTCGAGCCTTGGCAGATAAGTTTGGAAATATTTGCGTGGTAGGGGATGATTCTCAAAGTATTTATAGTTTTAGAGGAGCAAATATTCAGAATATCTTAAACTTTCAGAAAGACTATCCAGATGTGAAAACATTTAAGCTGGAGCAAAATTATAGATCTACAAGCAATATTGTAAATGCGGCAAACTCGATCATTGCAAAGAATAAAACCAAGCTAGACAAAGAAGTTTGGACTTCGAACGATGCTGGAGAGGCGATTAATGTAATGCGGACGATTTCTGATGGTGAAGAAGGACGGTTTGTAGCACAGTCAATTTGGGAAAATCAAATGAACCATCAGTTGAGCTCGGATAGTTTTTGTGTTTTATACAGAACAAATTCGCAATCAAGAGCCATTGAAGATGCGCTTCGTAAAAAAGGAATTGATTATAAAATTTATGGAGGAATCTCTTTTTATCAGCGTAAAGAAATCAAAGATATACTGTCTTATTTGCGGATACTAATCAATCCGAACGATGAGGAAGCATTAAAAAGAATTATCAATTATCCGGCAAGAGGCATTGGTGCAACTACTATAGACAAATTAACGATTGCCGCAAATCATTATAAAAAATCCATTTTTGATGTTTTAAAATATATTGATAAGATTGATCTTAAAATAAATGCTGGGACTAAAAATAAGCTTCAGAATTTTATGAATATGATGCTGCGACTGCAGATAGATTCGCAGACGAAAAACGCCTTTGAAATTGCGGAAATCGTTGTAAAAGAGGCGAAGTTTATTAAAGATTTAGAAAAAGATGGTACTCCAGAAGCGGTTAGTAAAGTTGAGAATATACAAGAATTGTTAAATGGAATTAAAGATTTTATTACAGATAAAATAGAGCAGGGTGAAGATGCTTCGCTGACTTCATTTTTAGAAGATGTGGCATTGGCAACAGATTTTGATTCAGAAAAAAAGGATGACGAACCAACGGTTTCATTAATGACCATTCACCAATCCAAGGGGCTGGAATACTTATATGTTTATGTGGTTGGATTAGAAGAAAATCTATTTCCTTCTGCGATGAGTATGAGCACAAGAAGCGAGCTAGAGGAAGAACGCAGATTGTTTTATGTAGCTTTGACACGTGCAGAGAAGGCAGCTTATTTAACCTACGCACAAACGCGCTATCGATGGGGGAAGTTGGTGGATGCAGAGCCAAGTAGATTCTTAGAAGAGATAGACGCGCAATACTTGCATTATCTTACGCCAAAGGCACCAGAGCCCGCTATAAACCGTTTTGTAGATAAAAGTATCTTTGAGGATGCTCCGAAGGGAATTCGTTTTCAGAAACCCATTCAGCGGAAAAAGATGGAACGTGATTTGGCCAAAAACAAAGAGGTTGTTCTTCCTACAAATTTAAAAAAGGTCTCCCAAGTGACACCAAAAATAAATCTTTTTGATGGTGATATTATCAAAGGGAATATTGTAGAACACAATCGTTTTGGTACGGGAACCGTATTGGGTGTAGAGGGCAAAGGGCCTGATAAAAAAGCAGAAATTCAATTTGCAACCGCAGGAAAAAAGAAATTACTCTTGCAATTCGCTAAATTAAAAGTGATTGGCTAAAAAAACTAAAAATAAATTGTTATTTTGCAATCCGAAAGGACTTCAATAAAATAGTACTTAATTCTTGCGCAGCAAGAAGACTTCAAAAATAAATAAATGACATTCGATTTAGAATATAATTCAGAGAGACCGTTGATGATAATACCGGAATACGGTAGGCACATACAAAAACTAGTAGACCATTGTTTGGCTTTAGAAACGAAAGAGGAGCAAGATAAAATGGCCAAAGCCATCGTAGATGTGATGGGGAATTTACAGCCACATTTGCGTGATGTCCCAGATTTTAAACACAAACTTTGGGATCAGTTGTTTATCATGGCAGACTTTAAATTAGATGTTGCATCTCCATATCCGCAGCCATCAAAAGAGGAGTTACAAGAAAAGCCTGAGGGATTGCCATATCCAAAATCAGCATCAAGATATCGATATTACGGTAATAATATTCAAACAATGATAGACATTGCTTTGAGTTGGGAGGATGGCGAAAAGAAAGATGCATTGGTTTTTACCATAGCCAACCACATGAAGAAGTGTTATTTAAACTGGAATAAAGATACTGTGGATGATGCAATTATTTTTAAGCATTTATTTGATTTATCAGATGGGAAAATTGACTTAAGAGAAACAAAGGAAGCACTTTCTGAAAGTAGCAGTTTGTTAAGGAAAAGAAATTCTCAAGGACAAAGCAGTTCTAAAACAGTACACAAGAAGCCCCAGCATAACAATCAACATAAGAATAGAAAAAGATAAGATTCTATGGCATCATTTAAAATTGAAGGCGGTCATAAATTAAACGGAACCATTACTCCACAAGGAGCTAAGAATGAAGTGTTGCAAATTCTTTGTGCGGTTTTATTAACTCCAGAGAAAGTAGTTGTAAAAAATGTTCCTGATATAATTGACGTAAATAAGCTTATTTTTATTCTTGGAGAGCTCGGTGTTAAGGTTGAAAAACTAAGTAGGAATTCTTATTCTTTCCAGGCAGATGCCGTTAATTTAAGCTATTTAGAATCTGCAGAATTTAAAAGAGATGGAAGCTCTTTACGAGGATCTATTATGATTGTAGGGCCCTTATTAGCACGTTTTGGAAAAGGATATATTCCACGTCCAGGAGGAGATAAAATAGGAAGAAGACGTTTAGATACCCATTTTGAAGGTTTTATTAGATTGGGTGCGACGTTTAGATATAACAAAGAAGAATCTTTTTACGGAGTAGAAGCAAAGGAACTACAGGGTGTAGATATGCTATTGGATGAGGCTTCTGTAACAGGAACGGCCAACATTTTAATGGCAGCTGTATTGGCAACAGGAACTACAAAAATTTACAACGCAGCTTGCGAACCTTATATTCAGCAATTATCGAAAATGCTGAATTCGATGGGTGCAAAAATCTCAGGCGTTGGTTCTAATTTATTAGTAATTGAAGGCGTTGCTTCTTTAGGTGGTTGTGAACATACAGTGTTGCCAGACATGATTGAAATTGGTTCTTGGATTGGGGTTGCAGTGATGACACGTTCTGAGTTGACAATTAAAAATGTGAGCTGGGAAAATTTAGGACAAATTCCAAATGTATTTCGAAAATTAGGAATCAAATTAGAAAAAAGAGGCGACGATATTTATATTCCTGAACAAGAATCTTATGAAATTCAGAACTATATCGATGGATCCGTATTAACGGTTGCAGACGCTCCTTGGCCTGGGTTTACTCCAGATCTTTTGAGTATTGTTTTGGTAATAGCTACGCAAGCAAAGGGAACTGTTTTAATTCATCAAAAAATGTTTGAAAGCAGATTATTCTTTGTAGATAAATTAATAGATATGGGTGCAAAAGTTATTTTATGCGATCCACATAGAGCCACAGTAATTGGCCTTGACTTTGAGAGTTCATTAAAAGCGACAAAAATGACTTCTCCAGATATTAGAGCAGGCATCTCATTATTGATTGCCGCCTTATCTGCAAAAGGAACGTCCATTATAAATAATATTGAACAAATAGACAGAGGCTATGAAAATATCGAAGCAAGATTAAAGTCGATTGGAGCTAAAATAGAAAGAATAGAGGGCTAAGGTAGTACCTGTTTGTAAAATAAAAATAGTGTCAGTTTGACACTATTTTTTTGTTGGCAACATTTTTGCCCCTTTGAAGTAGACAATTTAACGATGACTAAGTAATGAGTAAAAAAGACAACATAGAAGAAGAAGCAATAGTAAACGAACAAGAAACAATTCAAGCTGAAGAAAATCAGGATATTGAAGCGGAAGTAGTGGAAGAAGTACCTACTGCTGAGGAGTTAATTCAAGCTGAAAAAGATAAGTTTTTACGATTGTTTGCAGAATTTGAGAACTACAAAAAAAGAACAACAAGAGAGAGAATAGAGTTGTTTAAAACTGCAGGACAAGAACTAATGACATCTTTACTGCCAATAGTGGATGATTTTGAGCGTGCACTTACACATACAGAAGAAGATAAAGAAAATAAAGTAGCAGCAGAATTAAGAGAAGGAGTTTTATTGATTTATCAAAAATTTTATAAGACTTTAGAGACGAAAGGATTGTCAAAAGTGGAAACAAAAGCGGGAGATATTTTTGACGCTGAAATTCATGAGGCAATTACTCAAATACCTGCACCTTCAGAAGATTTGAAAGGAAAAATCATCGATTGCGTAGAGCAGGGGTATAAGTTAGGAGAGAAAGTAGTGCGGTACCCTAAAGTAGTGATTGGGCAATAAGAAAACAATTATAAATTACAAATTACGAATTGGTGATTTTTTTAATCTTTCAATTTTTGATTTTCAATTGTAAAAAATGGCAAAACAAGATTTTTACGAAACATTAGATATTTCAAAATCTGCTTCTCAAGCAGAAATTAAGAAAGGGTACAGGAAAATGGCAATTAAATACCATCCTGACAAAAACCCAGATGATAAAACTGCCGAAGAAAACTTTAAAAAAGCTGCGGAAGCCTACGAAATTTTAAGTGACGACAATAAAAAAGCAAGATATGATCAATATGGTCATGCCGGTTTAGATGGTCCTCAAGGTGGCGGTAGAGGTGGTTTTGGCGGCGGCGGTATGGATATGGATGATATCTTTAGTCAGTTTGGTGATATTTTTGGCGGCGGCGGTGGCGGCGGTTTTGGCGGTTTTGGTGGTGGCGGAGGCCAACGTCAAGCACGTGTGAAAGGAAGCAATATGCGCATTCGCGTAAAGCTTACTTTAGAAGAAATCGCTAAGGGTGCTGAGAAAAAGGTGAAAGTGAGACGTAAAATGCAAGCGGAGGGTGTTTCTTATAAAACATGTACTACTTGTGATGGTTCTGGCCAGCAAATGCGAATTACTAATACTATTTTAGGAAGAATGCAAACTGCAGCTACTTGTGGAACATGTTCTGGTGCTGGTGAGATTATAAATAATAAACCGAATGATGCAGATGCTCAAGGTTTACTTATTAAGGAAGAAACGGTTTCTATTAGCATTCCTGCAGGAGTTACAGAGGGTGTACAATTGAAAGTAGGAGGAAAAGGGAATGAGGCTCCTGGTAAGAATTCCATCGCTGGAGATCTTCTTGTATTAATTGAAGAAATTCCACATGAAACTTTAAAAAGAGAAGGTACAAATATTCATTACGATTTGTATGTCAATTTCTCTGAGGCTGTTCTTGGAACAAGTAAAGAAGTAGATACGGTTTCTGGGAAAGTAAAAATTAAAATTGACGGAGGCACACAATCCGGTAAAATATTAAGATTGAAAGGAAAAGGGTTGCCAAGTATCGAGCGCTATGGAACAGGAGATTTTCTAATTCATATCAACGTTTGGACACCGCAAGAGTTGGATAAAACGCAAAAGCAATTTTTCGAGGAGATGTCCGATCATCAAAATTTTAGACCTGCTCCAAACAAGTCGGATAAGTCTTTTTTTGAAAAAGTAAAGGATATGTTTTCATAATGAAAGCTATTTTATAAATTATCTAGATATTTTATAGTAAAAGTTTTTTTTAACAACTTTTTTTATAAAAAATGTTATTTTTTACAGGATAATAATCTTACATTTGTGATGTTGTTGATTTATTAGCAACACTTTTTCTTTTTCATAGCAATTTTCCCACTCAATTTATTGAGTGGGTTTTTTATGAAAATTATTTACTTTTTAACCAAAATATTAAAAAATAAGCAGGCTTATCTTATCGTCATGTTTTTTAGCATGTAGGAAAGTCCGGACACCACAGAGTATCATAGCGGATAACATCCGTCCAACGCAAGTTGAGGACCAGTGCAACAGAAAGCAAGTACAGTTCGGCTGTAGTGAAACCAGGTAAACTCTATGAGGTGCAATGCCATGTAAATTAGAGCTTGAGAGCTACTCGCTCGATTCTAAAGGGTAGGCAGAT
>Ga0209815_1000184_pt1 | contig 48624 bp, 62 predicted proteins | sample CoawatmetaG00DNA_FD_187507 | JGI IMG/M metagenome (GOLD analysis project Ga0209815, IMG submission 187507) | Marine microbial communities from the West Antarctic Peninsula - Coastal water metaG002-DNA (SPAdes) (version 2) | ecosystem: Environmental > Aquatic > Marine > Coastal ...
TCGACGTTCATGCCAGTAATGCGGATCCAAATTTTACCTGCTGTATAAGCGGCGTTTGTTGCAGCACCTTGAACAAGATACACAAACTTCTTACTAAGAGCAGCCATAGTAGCCGCCGAATCAACAGAGTTATAATAACCTAAAGTAAGGTCGCCGTTGTTCATCATCTGAGTACCAGTTGCAACTGCCGCGCCAGAAGCCGTAGTTCCTGTAGCAGAAATATCTACGTTAATGTCTGGATCACCACCAGCCGGTACTTCTACGCAACCAAACTCAAGAAGGATAGGGATGCCGTTAACTTCTTTAGTCAACTCTGCAATGTAAGCGTTTGCATCCGTTGCATTACCAATAATTCTGTCTTGCGTTGCAGAACCATCAAAGCCACCATGAAGGTCAATAAGAATGGAGGTTACAATAGTGCCGCCAACCTTATTTACAAAAGTGTTAATGGCAGCATCTGGGATTCCAGAGCCATGAGCATTAGGAGTAATGCCGAAAATGGTAGCACCAGTACCCAAACTAGCGTTATTAACTCCTACAGCAGTGGCTGTTCCTGAAAAACCGTTTGTATCAACAACATTGTTGATGCCAGAAGTTGCAACCGTTTGAAGTTCAAACTGCTTCTGAGTTACAGTTCCGGTAGTGATACTTGTTGTAATTTGTTGAAAACCGTTTTGTGAACGGACGGGACCGCTAAAGGTTGTATTAGCCATTTTACTTTCTCCTTACGAAAGAGTTGCCCTAGAGTCTTCGTAAGCGTCTGCTGGGACAGTCGCTAGGGCTATGATTCCCAGAAATAACTTGGGGGAGAGTTTCCTCCCCCCCGTGTCATTAGGCTCCTGGAGAGCCGAAGATGCCGCGAGGGTCAGACCACCCGAACGCATAACGTTCGCGAGCCTTGTATCTCACATTACCTGTGTCGAAGTCGCCTTCCATAGAAGTCCTTACGGCTGTGCGGTTAAAACCTTTCAAGCCGTTTGGAGCATCTGTCATAATGAAAAACGCATCTGTGTCGTTTAAGAAGTGGTTAACGGCGTAACCTTCCGGAAGCATTCCCATGTTCCGAACGGCATTTATGTCGTTATCCGCTGTTCCTACACGAAGAGTAGACTCAAGAAGACGATCCGCTGTGAATTGAAGTTCTTTTGGAACAATCATTTTCATACCACGAACCGCGACTTTAAGACCGCGCTCATCGACAAAGCTTGCAATATCAATCAAAGCTTGCTCAAGGCTGGTCTCATTAAGATCAGCCGCTGTTGCAAGTTCATTACGGAAAGTATTGCCGGTGACAAGAGGATGTACCGCAGAACATAGCTCTACGCCATCACCACCTGTAAAGGTGTTGTCAAAAGCGTTGTTAAGAACCGAAGCGGCCTTAACTTGCTTTGTTTGGCTCATGCTGCGAGCAAGAGCCCTTGTGTACCGACTAGCAAGTCGGTCATAAAGGTTGTCCTCAACAGCTTCTTCCGTGATCGAAAAGGCAAGTGCAATTGTCTCCATTGTGTAACGAGCAGTATAAGCTTCCTGAGCGTCATCAAAAGATACAGCACTACCTTCGCCTTTTGTCGGTGCTGCCCCAAAACCACTGAGCATCACTTCTTCTTCAAAAGCACGATCAGAACTTTCCATAGAAAAGATCTCTTCATGCTCACGATCATATTGATCGTATTCCATTCCGAACAATGCGTTCAGGCCGGGTTCCAACTCCTTAACGAGTTGTGCTCTACTAATAGCCATTTTCTAAACCCTCCTATACGCCAGTGGTTGAAGGTGTACCCGTAGCAATGGACCCGACGGGTGCATTGAACGGGTTGTTCAACCTGACAATTGCGCCAATACCAGCAGCAGCAAAGTCCTCGTTAAGAGGATCTTCCAGCCAACCCATTAAGCGTAGTGATAGGGTGTCGGTTGTGGCAAGAGTACTAACAGCCAGACGACCTAAAGAAAGTCCGGACGAGTCAGTACCTGTGATACCAGTAGACAGACTAGCGTTCAAAAACACCTGTGCGCGGGCGTTTGCCTTGCTAGTCAAAGATGCATCGGTTGCAATAACAAACAACTGATTAGGGTCATCTACAATAAAAGCCTTTACTGGATGGTTGCTATCCGCACCCGATCCCGGCCAGTGATTGCTAAATGTTGGTTTTCCAGTGACACTAGAGACAAACTCACATCCTTGAAATACGCCCAGATGACTGACAGTTCCACCCGCTGCGTTTGCGGTGTGGTCAATAAATCCCGAAGCTAGTGGGATGACAAGTTGACCGTGGTAGATACTGTCAGTGTTACCGTTTGCAATTTCATAGAGAGAGTAGCCCGATAGACCAGTGGAATTGGCTCCTCCACCCAACTTATTGAGCGGACGGAGGCCAAAGCTTCCGTTAGTATTAGCCATTTCTTTTGCTCCTTAAAGCAAAGGGGTTAAAACAGTAGTCCCTTAGATCATTCGACCTTGGGACCTCCAAATGTAACACGCGATTGGCGTTCAGGTTTCTGAATTGCCATCGAATGATGCTGGGTCTCTTTCAAAAGATCATTGTCAACAGCCTGCATCGCATCTTCGCTCATCTTATCAAAGTACGACTTACGCTCGGCAACAATTTCCAACGGAATACGAGCCAGCAACAAGCCTCCCACACCAAATACTCCTTCGTATCGGCCACTGTCCAAGGTAGGTGCCTCAAAGTCAGGGTACTCTTCCTTCCGTACCAACTCCCACCCTTCTCTCATACGAGCGGAAATGTTTTTACGGTCGTCAAAGCCTCGAACTTCGGAGCGAATCCACCGGTGAGCGTAACCTTCTGGCGGGTCGGGGGCATCCAATAAGGATGGGGGTTTCCAAGGTTGCCTACGGGGTTTTGCCGTGCGGGTCTTAGAAGCGCGAGGAGCTCTATCAAGTTTTTCTTCAGACATCACATTCTCCTAACGTTTGTGTTTCGCGTACTGATCCAGAGGAACCCCTAGTTTTTTTGCTATTGCAACTTCACTTGGGGATAACCGTACTGTTTTGCGCCCGGTAGAACCGGAGCGAGTGGCAGAAGCTACAGACTGTTGAGGTCTTCGGCTTTCTGTATGCAAAGTATTCCCGTCAAACTTATGCGGGAACGCTTCGCGAATTCTTACGTCTACTTCATCGTAGTACGAAGGAGACTCTGTGTCAAAACCTTCTTCCTCTACAAGTTTTTTGTGAATCCCAAACGCAGCAAAAGTCATTGCCTCGTCTTCGCCAAACCAATCGTTACGAGTAGCCCACGCTTCCGCTTTTGGATCCGCTCTAGCTGGAGCCGCCGGAGCCTGTGGTGCTTGCTGCATTTGTTGAGCTTGCTGTGCTTGCTGTGCTTGCTGTGCTTGCTGTTGTTTAGCAGTCCTGACCCGTTCTTCTTCAATAGCCATTTGAGCTAGTTTTTTATTAAGGTCTACTTGGGCCGCTGTGTCGTTAGTCGCAATAGCCGTCTCTAAATCACGAGACAAGGAGTCGGTTTGACTAGCTACCCTGTCGCCGTATTCTTCAACATACCCCTGATCCAAACTTTGAACCCGGTTCTTTAAAGAAGAATTTTCAGCTTGGACACTTTGAGCAAAATGTAGGGCCGCTTGTTGTTGCCTTTCCGCTTCGCGAGCTTTCTTAGTCAGCTTGTCTATTCTCTTTTTGACGTTTTTGCTGTAATTTTCGTGTTCTTCTCCAGAGGATTCTACCTCTACAACACCGTCTTCAGAGGGATCCTCTTCAACATCATCAATTATCTCTACATCTATTTCTTTTCCGGAGTTTGGAATATCTACGGTTAAGTCTTCTTCGTTAGTTTCTGGCATGGTTAGTCTCCATGTTAATAATGCAGGATATCATCCGGATCCTGTATAACGGCTATGACCTCATCGTCATTTAAAACACGAACTTCGCCCCCGTCAATTTTAAAACGAGCACCGGCATATCGACCAAAAATGATCCAATCTCCCTGTTGGCACCACGCACCGCTAGGAAATTTTGTCTTGTCGTCATAAGCCAGCGGACCTGTTTTTAAAACGTAACCGCAGACAGTGGCTACAGATTCTCTATCAACAACAGAATCCGGCAAGATCACTCCCCCTTCTGTACGCCCTTTTCCGGCGTAGGGAAGTATTAAAAGACGCCAACCAGTTGGGTTTGGAAGACGGCCAAATGTTTCTTCGGGAATTTTAGTAGGGTCAAGTACCCTCTCTTCGGGTTTGACATATGCTTTCTCTATAGAAACTATATTATCAACTTCAGATTTTTCTGACATTAATCCGCCTTTTCTAAGATTTCTCTTAACTCCTGTCCTATATAATCTAAAGATTCGATATTGCCAACAAGTTGTTTGTATTCCTCAAAGTTTTTTGCAGTTCCGCCCGAAAGAGATTCTGCTATGCGAGAACGTCTCTCTTCAATAGACTTTAAAAGGTGTTCCGCTAAGTATATTCCGTCCATGAGTTGCCTTTACTCTAATAGTTTTAAAAAAGTAACCTTAATGCCAACTATGCTACCTTACACCTTGCTTTTTTAGAAGGACTCATGGCACCGCGTCCTCGAACAGCAAAGCCTCCTGTAGAAGCGCGGACAACCGCAGCTTTCGTGTTTTTTACAACGGTTTTTTTGCTTTGTTTTTTCTTTCGTGCAGTAGCTGCACGTTCTTTCTTAGATAAACTATTGGCCTTAGACCTTGGTAAACAACGGTCAGGGTTTTTTTTGTCTTTAGACGTGCCACACTTGCCCTTAATTGAACCGTCGGACCCAATTCTCACCCAATCTTGCTTTACCCAATCTTTTAAAGCACCCATTTAACGGCCTTTAGATTTCTTAGCATAGTTTGGATCTTTACAGTACTTTGAAGCCGCCATGTTGGCATACGCCGACGGATATGTATCAAAGGTTCTTTTTGCCCAAGCTTTTCCTTTAGGACAGATTTTACTGCCCTTACTTTTGGAACTGGCTTCTCCGCCTTTTCTATAATAAGAAAGCTTACCTATTTTAGGCATTTCTAGATGTTCCCTCTAACATTTCCAACGTTTACGAGCCTGACGAATACGGGAGTTCGGATCGTTTCTAGTTTTAGCAGAACTCTTCTTTAACTGCCCTAGCGACCTCGCGCAATAACTCTTACGACGTTTTGCCGCTGCGCTACCCTTCTTAACCTTTCCGGTCACCGCTGTCTTGAGTTTAGAACCAGGGTTAGCCTTGCGGTAAGCTTTGACACCTTTTTTCGTCATTCCAGCACCTTTGCTGGTCTTTCGATAATTAGCACCTTTACCGCTTGTGGTCCGGCTAATAGCTTTATCTTTTCTAGTAGCCACTGTTTGACAGCCTTTGTTGGGTTGTTCCACGAAAAAAATTATACCTTGTTTATGCTTTTCAATAAACCGTTTTATCGCTTCTATAAGATTTCTCTTGTGTTACCCCGCAAGTACCCATATAAAGATTCGTGAAGGTTGAAACCAGAGATTGGGAGATCTAAGATGCCACAGATAGAGTTTGAGCATGAAACAACAGACGGTCTTATCCTGCGGGTGACCGCTGACATTAGAATAGGTCGTAGAGGCTACTCCGCCGACAGGAACGGCCCAGGTGAACAAGACGAAGAATCTACAATTAATATTGTTAAGGTTGAAGTTAAAAAATTCGAAGAGGCACTTGAGGAACTTGAGGGTGCCGCTTGGTCAAGATACGAAGGAGAGATTTAGTTCATCCTGTATATTCTCTACTGGATTAGGCTGATACCCCAGCCTACCTCCGCACTGTCGCCCCTGTAGCCCAGAGGGTTCCGGTGCGGAGGATTGAATAAGGACAAACCACATGTTTTCTGCATTAGCCTGTATGGCAGTCGCTATTTACTTCGAGGCAAGAGCCGAGCCCTTAGCTGGTCAGCTTGCCGTTGCTAACGTGGTCATAAATAGAGTGATGGACGACAGGTATCCTGACAATGTGTGCGAGGTCGTAACACAAGGGAAACTCGGCAGTAAGACGAGCAGCATAGTTCGCAGGGACAAGTGCCAGTTTTCTTTCTATTGTGATGGAAAGTCCGACGTTCCCACTGACGAGTCTGCATTTAGACACTCAATTGATGTTGCAAGTAATATACTGGGAGGCGTCTGGATAGACCCAACGGAAGGAGCAACCCACTATCATTCAATTGATGTGCATCCAAGATGGGCTAAGTCAAAGACAAGAGTGGTAAGGATAGAGAACCACATATTTTACAGGTGGGATTAAATGCCAAGGGTAAGAAAAGAAAATTTACAGGGTTGGCCTACGTGGATAAAGAACAAGGACGAACGGGAGGCTTACATTAGTAAATCCATGAACGGCCTACGGTACGATGGTGCTAATGAAGTTCGTTTCAAACAGCCTCTAAACAAAGTTATCCAATGGAACCAAGTTCAGAAATTTAAAAGGGCAGCGTTATGATAAGAAATATACTTCTACAAATTAGCCACTACGCGGCTAAGTTTGACAGTTACATGTGGAGCAAGCTGCACGGTAAACGTCGTTAGTTTGCGGGATGTTTTCCATTGTGAAGAGATTCTAATTTTTTAATACGTTCTGAATTGACTTCACTTGTCAGTAGAATACGTTCCATTTCTCGGTGTTGTTTCTCTAATTTGACGGGACTTAAAATACCGGACAACACATCCGTCTTCTGGCTATTAAGATCAATCATATTTTCGTGTTTGTCGCTTCTCTGATCGAGAGACCTTAGTCTGTTCTCATAGTCTTTTTGTAAGCCATTAAGCTGCTCAATGACATTAGCTAACTTCTGTTTTACAATTACTGACGCAGAAACAATAGAAACTAAAACGGCCCCTAACGATAACAACAACTTAATATCAATTGATCCGTCCATAATTTATTCCGTTTTAATTGTTTTTATAAAATCAAGCACGTACCCTGCTCTAGATGGATAGTTTCGTTCTACTGCTTTTTCTACATCTAACAGAGAGCCAGCTTCCATTTCAAAATATTGAACTTCTTCAAATGCTAAATCTATAGGGCCAGTAAAATCTTCACCAGATCGAAGGGCATTTCTTACAAATTTATTATAGACGCCCACCGTAAAAAACATCTAACAAGCTCCGTCAACGCAACGGTTAATCCAAATTACGTACCCTGCTCCCCCTGATAAAGCGATAATGGCTAATAACTTTCCAAACTCTTTTAGCCAGTAAAAACATTTGTCATAGAACTCTTTGTCTGCCTGTTGTTTCTCTTTTAGAGCTTTAGCTGCTTTAACCTTGTTTTCCTCAGCAACTTTTAAACGCCGTGTGCGTTCTTCTTTAATCGCTGCCCATGTACCAAAGCCAAACTTATTATCAATATCTATTTCTAGATTACGCATTCTAGTTTTATTGTTACGATCTTCAATAACATCAGTAACAACTGACTTTATACTAGAGTCACCGTCTTTTAACTCTGAGGATTTTGCTGCCTTTGCAGCTCTTTCTGTGTGACTGAAGAGTTGCTCTATGGAACCAGCAATATCTTTTATATCAGTGGCAGTCTCCAGTAATTTCTTTGCGCCCGCAATGGCAAGGCCAATTGTGATTGGGTCCATACGTCCACCTACTTCTTGCTCTGCAAGCTACGGTCCCCAAACCACCATGTAACAGCAGAAGAAGTCATGAACAATATTGAGTCGATAACGCCAGCTTTCATGGCAAAATCGTTGGTGGTAAAGTAGATCCCTCCGACAAGGATGAGAAGAAACCCCGTGAGTACAGGGCGTACAAGACGAAGCACATCCACCACCCAACGATGAGGCTTACCCATACCTGCATCGTGCGCGTAGGACGCCGTTCGGAGTTCAGCGGATGTTTTGGCAGCGGTGATCGCAAGTTCGTTTTCAGTCTCAGCGGTCTTCAGAGCAGCCTGTCTGTCGAGCAGCTTCAACTCTTGCTCGTATTCCAAAGCTTTGTCTTTTCGCTTTTGACCCGCTTCGAATATGCCTATACCTTTTGACAAGAGACTGCCAATTAAACCAGTCGCGCCGCCAGTTAATACTGATGAGATAATTCCAAACATAATTTAATCCCTTACCATTTTCCCCAATTTCTTCCGGGGCGTGTGTCAACGTGGAGGAAAGTCTTGTACTTTCCGAATGATCCAAATCCTGCTTGTTTGCACTGTTGTAAAAGTTGCTTCCTGTCATGTCCTCTAAGTGAGATGTCGAAAGCAATCCCGCTACGGTGCGCTGACAACGGTGCGCCGCCGACTTTAGCGTTGTGAAGCCTTGACCGATACGCGCTGTTAATTTTGAACGCCTTATCTGCCAGAATACGCGCTCTAACCAGAACATTAAGTCCTTGAGGATTGACCAGCAATTCGTCAGTTCCTTTGCAAGCAATCTCTTCAGGCTTGAAATATGGTCCCCAAATCCAGTCATATTCTGATTCCTCGTAATGGTCGTATAACACTACTTGTTAACCTTCTTTGTTCTGACTGCGCTTGACCGTTTATACCAGCCATGGTAAAACATCAACAGCAGCAGTACTAGCTGAATCGTAGGTAGGCGTCTCTTTCCTCAGACTACCGAACCAATTAAATTAAAAAGATACTGTGTCGGTTAACAGATTTTAAACTTTCCGCCGCGAATAGCGTCGCCCATCCCACGGTTCTTACCAGAAACCATTGAGGCTTTATCAACGTTCGGAGTCTTCTCGTCTTTTGCATCGTTGTAAGGAACGTAGCCCTGATCTTTGACTACAATGCCCTTTCGTGTAACTCCTGTGGAAGATTCTTTTTCCATGACTTTCTCCTATTTACCTTGTTGTTTCATAATCTCTCGTTCGCGAGCAGCTTGTATCCTAGCAGCTACAATGCCTTCTTGAGATTCTATTCGAGCAGAGCCCAACTGTGCGTTGTTTTGAGCTTTCTGTTGATCTAAAGACAAACGAGCCTGATCTATCTGGTTTTCTGCGGCATCTTGCTGAGACCGCATCTCCAGGTCCTGTTGCTTAAGAGCAATAAGAGGATCGGGAGCTCCTCCACCACTTATTTGAGTGCTCATAGACTTAACTTCTTGCATTCCCTGAGCAACAAGACCAGCTACCATAGACTCAATTTCCAACGCCTGCTGTTCATTTGGAGGCTGTCCTTGAAGTTTTTGCCCAACTTGAGCCGTGACTTGTTCTTTAGCCTTTATAGAAACATGCTCCATAACATGCTTTTGCAAAGCCATAGCTATCGCGGGCATCTGAGCCACCATAGGAGACGAACCAAAGATAAGATGCGCCATTATGTGTGCGTCGTGGTTCTGACCTTGAAAAACAGTTAGGGGTAAGTTTTCTAAGGACTCTGAGTTCTCCACTGCGGGATCTTTAGGCGTAGGCTCTCCCTGCTCAACCGGCTTTAGTATAGAATCTACATCCTTGACACCCACCGCCGTATACATGCGACGGTACGCTTCGTACAAATTGTGAAGCTCCGGAGCCGATTGCGCCAACTGTAGTTCCGTCTGCGCGAGTGTGACTCTCTGCGCCATGGAAAAGATGTTGGGATCAGATACCGGCAGTATATCAACCCTATCATCAAAATCCTCCGCTTTTACAGTTCGTTCCGCGCCTACAACGTTATATGGATATTCTTGAGGAAGGTACTCCCCAAAAACACTTGCAAGAAGTTCAAACTCGTCTTTTTGAGCATAGTGAAGCCGCTTGTGTATAGCAGACATCACCTTTGCACCCTGCTCTAACATAGCAATAGTTGTTCCAACCGCTGCCTGTTGATTGCCGTCTCCTACTTGCAGGTTAGAAACCGCTGCAAAACGTTGACCCGCCTCTACGCAAAAACCCATCAACTGAAACAATGTTTGATCCGCACCTTTGTAAGGAAGCAGCATCAGAGAGTCCCTGATAGAACCACCGGGGGCATCCACATCCCTAAACTCACCGGGTGACAAAGGCTCGTCATCATTCCGTATTCGAAGACCGCGACTTTTAAATCCTGCGGGAAGATTAGAAAGAGTTCCAGCGTCAATAAGCTGACGAAGAGCAGCAGTAGCCGTGCGGCTAAGACCGCCAATCATGTGTATCAAACCAAGGCCATAGAACCCAAAACCGGGGAGAAACTTGAAATGAACAAAGTACTGTTTCTTTTTCCTGCGAGAATCATCCGGATCGTAGTTTCTTCGTATACTAAGAAGCTTTCCGCTGCTTTCCGACACAGTAACTACATAGGGGAGCTTAATACCGGTGGGTTCTCCGTCCTCGCCCTCGTCTTCGTAACCTTCAAGGTCTAAATCTACGTGACATTCAAGAAGTGTGACTTCTTGGTCCAGGTGAGTGGGTGATACGCCAGAGATTTCGTCCATCTCTTCTTTAATATCAGAAGGATCCGACTGAGATGCCGACACTTCTATGTCGGAATAGAAACCCGCAACTTGTTTTTTCCGTAGCTCGTTCTCGCTGATCTGAATTACATGCGTAACATTTTCTGCGGTTTCCAGATCGGTAGCCGTGTAAGGAACAACCAATTGCTCGGCAGGCACAAACTTGCTTACTGCGCGTTCCAAGAACTCGTCGTAATAAACTTTCTTAAACGTAGAGCCTGAAAGCGGTAAATAAAACAACATTTGATCGAACTCAGGCGTGTATTCTTTCATCACGCACGTAATCTGATAGTTCATAAAATGTCGAACACGTTCGGCTTGATTCTGTAAATCCGGAGTAACTTTGCCCATTACCTCTGTGCGGACAGGACCTCCAGCAGGAAGAAGCTCACCAAAAGCCTGAGCCTGAAACTGCGTTACGGCTTCTGCAAGAAGAGGGTGTGTCACACCAGTCGCACCACGAAAAGGTTCTGAACGTTCTTCATACCTAAAGCCAAGAAGTTCAAGACCTGTCCGATAAGCTTCTTGCCAATCTTTGCGGCTTTCTTTGTTAGCTTCGTACTGTTCCAAGAGATCAGAGGAAACTACCTCCGCTACGCGGTCGTCAATGTTATCAGCAAGGTTAGCGTAAAAGTCACCAGTGTCCGGGGCTTCCATGCGGGGATCAAAGTCCACTACCACACTGCCGTCTTCTTCTAGTTCAATGTTCAAACCGGGAGCTTCTATAACGGTAGAGTCATCTAGCTCTACTTCCGCAGGGTCGCCCTCTTCTACATCCACAGGAGGTATTTCATTGCGTCGCTCTACAAGGGAGGCCGTGCCGAAATTACTTCTGGGAAGAGGGTTCTTCGCCATTCTAGTAACCTCTTAAGGACATTATGCCGCCGCCTGCCATTGCGGGTGGCGTGTAGGTATTAGTCGCAGGATCAAACCCAGGATTTGTTGTGACACCAGATCCCAGAGGAGGAGATTCATTAGTTGATTGAACAGGAGAACCAAGCAACTGAAGGGTATCGCTAACAAATTTACTTCCCGGACCACCTGAGTTTACAACACCCATAAGATCTGAGATGTTCTCGGCGGCATACTTCTTGACCTCTTCCATCGTTCCGGCTTGCGTAACAGCAGTAAAGCGGTCAACAACATTTTTCATCACTTCATTAAGAGCCATTCCGGCACCACCGCCTACTACGGCCTCTTGTCCCATCATGCCGCCGCCTTGCATTCCGACAGGGCGAAATCCCATCATACCCCCGCCGCGCATTCCCATAGCCTGTTCATACTGTTGCGCTGCTGCCATACCTTCTGCGGTATACGGAAATTCTCGTCCCATTACATTAGGCATTGAATTTGCTCCTTTTATGTGAATTCAGATTTCCTACTGTACTCGTATTTGCACCAGCGGGAAAGACTTCTTTGTCAAGTGTTACAAGTTCAGTTTATACCTAATAAAGGCTTCGGCGGCACTTTCTCCACCAATCGGATTATTGTAGGAACCCCTTGCACTAAGGGATCCACCAAACCCAAGGGGATCATTTACGTTATAAGAGCCTCCAAGTGAACTCTCCGTGCCAACACCGCGAACGTCTATAAGATTTCCACCAACACTTAAAATGCCCGTACCAAGTTTTTCTTCATAGCCTCCACCAAAATTAGTCACGTTTGGAGATTGGGCCGTGGGCCGTGTTTCCTGACGCAACTGCTGCGGATCTTCCTGAGTCTCATAAGTGCGACCAACGCCACCGGTAAACGCACCACGGCCCACGGGCAGACGAACATTAAAACCTACGTTATCCGTCTTATTGTCAGAACGAGTGTTGTTATAATACGGGGCATACTCTTCTGAAACCCCCTCTTGACTAGACGTATCGCTCTTTGCGTAAAGTTTTACAGGGCCGAAGTCTACATCTGCACCAAAAGACTTTTTCTTTAAGTCCCTATTACCGGGCTGAGAAGATCGCTGGTAGTACATTCTAATAAGATCACCAAGGTTTAATCCACCAGTGTCCGTAGTCGTCATACCACCTTGAGAGGCTTTTGCATCTTCTAGTTTTCTAGATAGGTTAAACATGTCATTTCCAACAGAAACGGCGAATTTGTCCGGACGGCCTACACCTTTGGAACCCCTAGCTGAAAATTCGAGGTTACTTGGATCCACGGGAACAAATGCTGCACCCACGTCAAGTCTTGCCGACTCTGGGTTGCCTGCAACTCGTGCCTGCGCGGTGTAGTCACGGTTTAGAAACATCAAATACTCAGCCGTGGTTACACTAGGGTCTGCAAGACTTGGTTTTTTTGGTTCCTGTGCCATTTAAGTCCTTTTGCGAGCCGCTTTTTTAGATGCCGCACTAGGAAGATCACCGTAATGATACAGCCGTTTACTACTTGCAGTGTGCTTTGCCCCGGTGTGAAGCTTTCCGTCAGACATTTTGTGGTAACTACCACGATGCTTCGTACCGTTCTTAAAGTAGTGGGTTTGAGACGCTCCCATTATATTATACTCCTTGGTTCAGCCATAGTAACTCCGGATATGAGTTGTATGATTATATATTGTAAACACTTTTCTTTTCCATTCAGTTTATTTTTTCATAAGGTTTTCTGCGGGGGTCCTGGACGCTGAGATAGGGTCATCAAATGCACTCTCAGGCATACCGGGGTCTTTTCTTAAAAGAAGGTCATCTTCGCGCCTGTCTAACCCCCCTTCTTTTGTCCACGGAAATCTTTCGCTTCTTTCCTTGTCTGTTAAGTCCTTGCGCGAATCAGCAAGCCGAGCCTCCGCTTCTCCCAGCGTCCGCATGTATGTTTCTGTTGCGCTAATTTTTTTCCCTGTTTGAGGGTCCTTTATGTTGGTGTAACGAAACTCTCGTCTGTTAGAGCCGCCCTCAAACCCTTCCCGGTGCTGTGTAGCATGTTGCCCTTCGTGAATCACGTCTCCCCGGAATATCCGGTCCGCGTCGTACTTTTCCTTGTAGAAGGTCCTGCCGCCCGCCTGTAACTCGTCAAACTGTTTCTTCAAGTAATCAGGCAAGGACTCCGGGTCTATCGTGTCTTCCGGCCCGCCCTTCCATTTCCGCAGTTTGTACACTACGCCAAAGGCTGGATTGTCAGTGTCCATGCCACCCTGCCTTTGGCGTAGTGCATTTCCCCCGCTAGAGGTATCCAGAGATATACCGGCTTCCCTGAAGCCCTCCTTAGCTTTGTTCAGGACTTCCCCGTGTTGCCCATAGGAAAACTTTTGAAAAAACCTGCCCTGATCGTCCCAAGGTATCCAGGCGTCTTTCTTAGCATCGTACAAGTTCTTGCCGCCCGGACGATTCTTAAGACCCATTTTATCCCTATAAGGGCTGTAATACGCACCTCCCCAATCAGAGGACCCCATAGTTCCTAAAGAAATATCCGCCACGGGTCTTTCCAACCGCTGCGCTTTTGTTGTATAGGGAGGGCCTACTTTCTCAGAGCCCGTAATAGAGGTTTTTACCTCCGTTACGTCACTTTCAAGATATTCTCTAAGGAGGTCTCCGTCTTGATCTTGAAGCTTCTGATACTCCTTGGCATACTCGTCAGGATCTTTATTACTAGCTTTTAACTCCGCCAGTTTTGTTACAAGAACCGCTCTTTTTTTCTGGAGATCACCCATAAGAGAAGAACCTGAAACATCCATTTTGCCGGGGTAGTTCTTATAAAATTCGGGGTGTTCAAAAAGATCACTGAGAACAGGCTCTGCACCTACTTTAAACCGGCCTGTAGGGGTCTGCACCTCTGGATTAAAAACAGCCTTTGCTTTTTCATCGGATATTTCAAACCGCCAGTCGCTTACAGGCTCTCCATTTCTCTCCCAGCGAAACAGCCCCGTCTTTTTCCAGATTTCCTCTCTGGATCGACCCTTTTTTGCCATTTCGTCGGCTAATTTAAAATTTTTAGGACGTGCAGTCGCCGCCTTGCGACCGGCAAACATCCCGGCAACCATTCCCGGTCCCTTGACCGGAGCAACTAATGATGCAGCCATGCCCAGTCCCAAAGGAAGAAGGACGTCTGGTTCTACTACTCTCTTCTCTTCAGGATCATAAAAAGACATTTCACCGGTCATTGCTCCAAGGGTAAGACCCTCTTGGGAATCTTTAAAAATCTGCCCGATACCTTTTGCAATAGCAGAGCCCGTCTCCTCACGGACCTTGCCGTCCGTTGCAAAGTCCCCCGCAAAATCCAAAGCAGCCCGTGCTGCTTGGACAACGGGCATGTATTCAAGGTCCTTTTCTACAGGGCCATACTCACCGGGAGTAGTTTTTGGACGATAACGACCATCTAGGTTTTCGTAAGTAGTTTCCGGGGCGGTAATAACTTCGCGGCGTTCTGGCGTAAAGGCATCTACCACCGGACCACGTAATATATTAAAGAAACCTTTCAAACCCGGAGCGGTCTCTTCAGGGGTCCTTCCGTATTCGTACTGTTTCTCTGGTTCAGCCATAGTAACTCCGGATATGAGTAGACTCCTCCGTGGTATCTACCCAATCGTCGTTTGGAAGTTGCACAAAATTACCCTGACGGTATCTCATCAAAGCTTGCGTCGTGCTATCTACAAGGTCATCGTAGTCGCCGTTTGGAAATGCAGCGCACTCGTCAATAACCTCGTCTGCCCAACGTTCGTTCGGTGCCCATATCATCCCACTCTCAAAAAGAGGAGAGACAGAGTGAACCCGCGTTAGCTTATCGTTTCCTTTGCTCGGTGTAAAGTTAACAACAGGGATCCCCAACTGGCGAAGTTCCTGAGTAAGAGGAGTTCCCGTAGCCTTGGCCTCAATGATAACCGTCTCAGGCTCCCAGAAGTTGTATTGCTCTAATGCTTCCGTCTTCAGTTCCGGAAAATCCCACCGGCCCTTCTTTGAATCCAGAAGAATTAAATTAGCCGGTCCGTCCTGTTTTGGATAAAATACCCCCCACGTCGTAATTGCAGAGTAATCCGCAGTCGTTGCCTTGCTAAATGCCGTATCATAACTTTGAATTACATATTCAAGCTGGGGTACCTCGTCCTCTTCCCAACGCTGCCACCACTCCTTCTTGATAATAGCACCTTCCGCCGACGTGGGATTTTGCTGCCACTGAGCATTCCACTTGGCAGCGGACAACGAAGCACGTACACCCTCAAGCTCCTCCGTCTTCCAATACTCAGGCCAACATGCCTTGCCACTTGGCATGATTGCAGGGAACTCTACAACCTCCCACTTGTCCGCATGTTTATCATAACCCTGTGCCTTGATTACTTTCTCAGTAAGATCCTTCAATGACCACCTTGTCATAACAATAACAATAGCACCCCCAGGCTGTAAACGCTGCCGGGGTCCCGACGTGTACCACTCATACGCATGTTCCATCGCCGTCTCGGAAAGTGCATCCTGCTCCGAATGAGGATCGTCAATAATTAACAAGTCAGCACCGCGACCGGTAATAGCACCACCAACACCCGCAGCAAAATACTCGCCACCATGGTTCGTGGACCATCGACCAGCAGCCTTGCTGTCAGACTGTAGGTCTACAGAATCAAATATATTTTTGTACTCGGTTGTTGCAATCAAGTTTCGAACTTTACGGCCAAAGTTTACAGCAAGCTCCGCAGTGTGCGTGGTTTGAATTATTTTTGTTTTCGGCTCACGGCCAATGATCCATGACGGGAACAGGTAACTTGCAAACTCGGACTTGGTGTGCCGTGGGGGCATGTTAATTATTAGACGTTTAATCTTTCCCGTAGCAATGTCCTCGAACTTCTTTGCAATCATCTTGTGATGTGCGCCTGCAATAAATTCAGGCCAGACCTTGCGAACATATTTAAGGAAATCTTCTCGGCAACCTTCGACCTCTGCCATCTGGGCAAGGCGCAGTTCGAGCTTTAATCGCCGGTCTTCAACTTCTGGAGTCTCTGTACGTAACATGGCTAATCTTAGTAAACGATTTTATGCAAAATACCAAGTGATATGGGAATAAATGTAATAAAAAACATACCCGTTAACCCATATCATTTTTTCAGGGGTTATTTGTGCGAAACAAGGCCGGAGCCGCCGCCGCTCCCCCCCGGGGGCCGGAATCTGGAGCCGCGACCCCTAACCCCTTGTTTTTGCTCACTAAATTGGGCACTGGGACCCTTGGGCCATGCACCACGGACCATGCACCATGACACGCGGACCACGAACCAAGCACCAACAAACGCGGGCGGGCAGGCAGGCAGGCGGGCAGGCGGGCAGGCAGGCAGATCCCCCAGGAACTAAGAACGTTTTCACGTCCTGGGGGATCTCATCCGCCTGGACACGGGACCAAGGACCATGGGCCATGCTATACGCTAGCTGGTGCTTTCGGCGGGCGCCTCGGCGCTTGCTTAACTGGCTACGGATTCACGCTGACTACCGGACAAAGAAAAGCCCGCCCCAGTCTCCCAAGGCGGGCTTTTTAAAACGTACTAGAGTTTATCGTGTGGCGGCAAAACGAGGCACAAAACAATTTTCTAGAACGCCGTTCACGCGGTCTAGATTGTTATGGATGCCCGCGACATCGTGCGCGAAGTTTCCTTCATCGGCCACCAGCCATGCAGCGAGTCGTAGTGGCGTTTTACTGTGAACATCGTTGATATCCATGTTCGCAACCATGCGATCATAGCGCAAACCATTGCGGGCATATATCTCAGCGGCGCGTTCTACAATTTTAACAATCAACTCAAAGTCTGTGACTTGGGGCCAAAGCTTGGCACGTTCGTTATTCATTACTTTGACTCCTAATATGTGAAACCGATGAAGACGGGTGTGCCTTTTTTGATGCCAACAAAACGGCTGATGTCTTGATCATCCATTAGCATGTAACGCTTATCGAATCGGCAATAAGAATCCTTAATGAATGTCGTTTTAGCGTCTGGCTTGCGTCTGACAAATTCGCCTTTTCTAACGTCCTCAATTTTAACTTTCTGCATAACGTTGACTCCTTTATATTTAAGATGAAACTACTATATAGATTAGTCCCATATATACAAGACAATAAAAAACCCGCCAAGATTTCTCAAGGCGGGTTTTAAATTAGGCTAGGCGAGCGACTAGGCGGCAAGCAATCGCTGGCCCCCCGTCAGCAGTTTATTATACACGATTGTAGAACGATGCTGGAGGTCACTGTGATTGCTATTCGCGCCCGTTGGCTTAAGGGCATGAGTTGCGCTATTGAAGAGCCACCATAGATTTCTGCCATTGGCGGTATGCTCTTCTATAGAACAATTGTCCCAGTCTTCTATGGCACGGCCTAACTGGCTCGCAGAGAATCCACCGGACCGGAAAACATCCAGCAGAATATCGTCACCCGTATCTCTATCTATTTGGTGGCGGTTAAAATCATCAAAATCAATTGTTAGTTTTTTGCCCGCATTTCCGAGTCCACTAACGGCATCCGCTACCATATCAGGAATCCTATGAGAAATATTGGTAGTTTGCTTAGATTGCCAATTTCCAAGATTGCCATGAAAGCACAAATTAGAACACACCATCACCTGAGAGCCAATTGCAAGTCCGCGACTTACAGATTGATCATGAGCGCCGCGCAACCCAACTAACAGATTCCATTTTGATTGATGAAGAGTCGGCATTCCAAACGATTGGGAAACGGGTGCCACTGGGCGGGAGATATTAAGCAATCCGAACAAGCGGTTTTCGTCCTTAGTAATTGCATAGTCTTCTTGCTCAATCGTGAAACCTGCCTGCTCGATTGCATTAACAGTATCAGTTGCAAAAGAATGAAAGGGATAGGGCGCATGGCGGGAACCCATTGGCTCAGGTGTTTGCAAGTTTGCCAAGTAATCGCGTTCAACTTTTATATCGGTGCTTGAATCGTACATTAAATGTGACATTGTTTGACTCCTATTTGTTTATGCATTCAACCCGTTGTTAAATGCTATGTAAGACAATAAGAGATAATTCTGATATGTCAAATATAAAATTAAGCAGTAGCACGGCGGCGGGAGTCCATTAACCCATGATCCGCAATTACAATACTGCGGGCCGCAATTGTTGAGCCTTGGCATAATCCGCACGAATCGCATTGCGTTCTTTGTCCACCCTCTTTACTTGCCGGACATATGGACTCTGTTTTAAGAGTCGGCGCGTCATGTTTACGGACTCGGAATGTCCGCCATCCCTTGGCGCTTGCGCTTGCAACGTCCGCTGGATTGTCCGCGCTTGCCATGCATAAATTTTTTAAACCAGCGCCTATTTTCTTATTCCATTGATGAGTATAGCCCGTGCGATTCTTTACCTTGCGCGTTGTTTTTTTCCATACGTTGGCAGGAATAGAGGCAGGGTCTCCATATGATCCTATACGAAAGGATAGGCCCGCGAATAGCTCAGGCACTAGCGCCGCGTCAAAGTCAACGTTCGGCGCGGCATAACGTCCGCGATTATATGCGTTCCAAACGGATAAGGGTGCTTGATAAACTCGAACGTAACAACGAGTCGCGCCTTTGTGAATCGGCCTTAATTTACAATCGCCGCAAACGCTGGAATCGTCACCCGTTTTTAAGGCCTCATGTGGCGCTATGTCTTGGCGCATTATAAACGTTTGTACCATTGCACCCGTCTTGGCGTTCCCACTAGCTTCAGTAATACGACAGGCAATAGCGACAATTGGCTTGCCATCAATTTTGGACGGGCCTTCGTATAATATAACGCCTGTATACTCAGAACGTTTTAAGGCTCGGCGCAAAACTTCAATGTCTTTGATCATGTCGTTGACTCCCTGTTCAAGGACACATCACCGTCCAAAGCATCCCAACGGTAATTGACTGGCTCATCGGATTCCTGAACAAACCAGCCAGAAGGCATCGTCCAAACGGCGAAGCGGTTTAACGCGGACTGCTCGGCCTCTTCATAAGTAGCAAACGCTTGTGCATTGCCCTTCACTTCGCCTACAGCGACATGAGCGCCGCCCCGGTTAAATCTAAACATTGGTTTAAAGCTCATTTGTTTGACTCCTTTATTGGTTTAATGAGTCGCAAGTTACTAGGATCATTCCCATACAGTCAAGCAAAAAAATGGCCCGCTCAGTGGCGGGCCTAGTTTAGTGTGAGGAGTCAACTCACTATATAGTAGTTTTTAAAACTTCCCCTATGGCGGGAATAAAGAAAACTGCAACGGCGATTCCTTTCGTTACGTTTTGAATCACCAGTTTACCGCCACGGATAACCAAGGCCATAACATCGCCAGCATCCGCGTAATTCTTTAACCCATTAAACCAGATTCGTTTGTCGCCGCGTGTCCTTGCTTTGTAGGCTGAAATAGTTGTTTCGGTCCCATCACTGTAAACGCCTTCCAGCGTTACCTTGTCGCCCGCCGTTAAAGTGTCGTAGTCCAAAACATTCTCGCGCTTTAATAGATCACGCAAGGACGCATTGCAGTCTTGTATGCTTTTATTCAAAATGGTTCCTGTCACATGAAACAATGCCGCGCCATCTAAACTGTTGGCGGTGGCTTGTTCAACCTTGGTTAGTTTTCTCATTCCTTGACTCCTTTATTTCACCTTGACTGTTGCACGTTTCGCATTGCCTAACCTGTCGCAACACCTTGGGTTGTTCTATCCAGTAACCATTTCCGTGACACTTAGGACAAATCATTCCTTTTCCTCCAACCAGAAAGCTAGTTTTTCAATCGCGGACTGCAACCAATCTGAAAACCAATCCATTAAACAGACTCCTTTAGACTTTCAGCCTCACAACCGCTCATACCGTTACCATCCTGAGTGTGGGCTTGGAACGTAGAATCTGCAACTCGATGTGTAAAATCTGCCGCATATTTCCAATGCTCAATCTTGCGAATTGCATCAACGGCGCTTTCAGCTTTAATTACTGACTCACGCTCTACTGGCGGCTTACAATTTAAGTAATACTCTTTAACTTTAAATTCAGTCATTTTTGACTCCCTTTGTTAAGTAGGACTAATCCTATACGACTACCCCGCAGGGCTTGTCAACTTAAAAAATTCCGACCAGTTATACGGCTTTTCAAAAACAGCCAAAGGCGGTACGGCTGTAAGACCATCCATACGAAGGTCAACAGCATCGGAGCCAGAATAAATACTAATAGCCAAGCTAATGTCGCGCACAACAATAAAACAAGGCCCGCCGGAATGCCGACTAAGCCAAGAGCACTGGTGGGGGGATAGATTGAGTTTATTAGAGCGTCCCTTTGTGACTTTAAGTTCCATAAAGCTAAAGACGCCACACTCTGAACATAACAAGACATCGGGGACTCCGGGGACTGACCAACTTTCGAGGCGGGTAGTTTCAATTTTTCTTCCGCTTAGTTTTATTCCGTTTTTTATTTCTTGCCACAGGCTTGATTCCCTCAATGGCTTCTTCGACTTCTTCTTCGACTTCTTCTGGTGTGATGTCGATGATTGGTTCAAAAGATCCTCTAATTCTGTCAAGTTCCTTCTCCACATCCTCACGGCTCATCTGATCGATAGAACCCGTTCTGATTTCTGACTTACTTACATATATGTCACCTTGAGCCTGCCCCCGACGATACTCAGCCTGCACGGCTGCCGAATAGGCCCCGTTCTCCAAAGCAACGTCTCTAATTTTTTGTAAATCTCGAACGTGTTTTTTGTAACCAACCGCGTACATCTCATCGAGTTCTTCGCGGTATCGTTTAATCTCTGTTACAACGTGCGGGCAAATGTTCTGGCTGGTTAGCTCGTAAGCGCGACTATGAGCGCTCTTCTCAGGGTAACCAGCACGGATTGCGGCTTCCCGCATGGTAATAAGCCCATCGTTACTAACTAACTCTTTTACAAACTTCTCTTGCCGTCGTGTCAGCTTACGGTTTGGTCCTCTCGTTTGGACTTTTTTACCCGTCCCATCAGTGGCGGGATACTTTGCATTAGCATTAGGCATTTTAGGGCCTCCAAAGGGCTTTTATTGTTTAATATCAATGCTGTCCCGCCACTGTCCCACCGTCTTACTTTAACAAACGGCTGTAAAGTGATATGGGATTACACCTAATCAGTTAATCTTAGGTAAAATAACAGCAAAACCCACGAAATGCACTGACTTTAACGGAGACTCCGTCCCATGAGCCAGATTCCGTGACTCCAGAGGTGGGACACTCTCACAGGCAAAAAACCCTTATAGAAGATATAGTTAGTAGACCGTCCCATCTGTCCCACCAATCCCGGCTAAAAACTCGGGACTTTATTTTTTTCTAATTTGTAAATTTACTACTATAGTGGGACGGCGGGACACTACCTTTGTAAGCAGCTTAGAAGGACCGTGGTCCATGGTGCCTGTTGCATGGGTTGTGGGCCTCTCACCCACCCGCTGGTATCACCACACCAGTTCAGTGATTAGTTGTTAAGGAAGCCGTGAAGCCTGTTAAGTTAGTGGTAAGGCGTTGATGTTTAGCCAGATACCGGGGCTATCCATGTTTGTAGTGTAGAAACTTCCGTCTACTCCTGTGACGATGTGCCACATGGCGTCTTCTGCGTTCCACCATACTTTATCATATGGATACCCAATGCGCTGGAAGAAAGCGTTGTAGTCATCCTCTAGGGCCTTTCCTTCTTCCGGTGTTATGGTGGCTCGGTTGGTCCTATGGCTTTCTAATTCAAACCATATTTTTGTAACGTGTTTTCTATTTGTCATAGCTGACTCCTATTTGCTACGGCAAACACGACTTCCTATTCACAATGTAAAAGAGCGTCTTCTTTATCTTTAAAAGACTATAGCAGACTTATCCCATACCGTCAAGCAAAAGTTATCCACAACCTAAGTCATAGATTTGGTGCGGGGCGTTTCTTGTGAAGGTCCGCCCCGCTTAACCCGCCAACGTCTTGTTTTTAGTCGTTATTGGCCTGACCGCGTTTGTTACTCGCTCGACTGTTAGATTCCTAGGATTATATAGCACGTTACGATTAAGAACGTACCTAAGAGTATTAGCACACCCAGGAACTCTGCCAGTTGATCGTTCATCCGCCGTCTCTCCTATTCCGATACTTATATATTCCAGACATAACTTCTTCGGAAAGGTCATTCTCCATTATCTCACACGTATCTTTGTGGTCCACCGCACAGTAAAGAAGGTACTCATACGTTGTGTGCGTGACTTGTCTGCGATATACTTCTCCTTCCTCTTCTGAATCGTCTGTCTTTGTAATAGTTCTCGTGTGATATAAAACACGCTCGAAGATTTCGATAGTTCGATAGCCCAGCAGGCTTTCTTTTTTTCTGTCTTCCTGTAGTTCGTACATTGCTCCAATAAACATAGCTTTCTCCTTTTTGAGTTTATAAAATTACATCCGTCATCAGCTTCCTACCTTAATAACTTCTACATCCCAGTAGAGAAATGTTTTCCAAAGTCTATCGTGCTTTGCGTAGGCAAAGTCAGTATGGCTAAACCCACCCTGACATGATACTTCCCCTGACGCTTTGTGAGTTAACATCACGTAATACATCAATTTGACTCCTTAATTGTTTTCAGTTTCAAAAGATACAACTAGCCTGACAGGATCAAACTCATAAAGCCCCATAATTCCGTCTAGTAATGTCTCCATTTTATTGTCACTTGTCCCCATTCTATCAGATGTAAACTCCGCAATAAGATCCGACTGTGGTTTTTTGCCTTTGATCTGATAATCAGTAAAAACCTTAATATTTAATTTCTCAATATACATCAATTTGACTCCTTTATGCGCTGGTTACGAAGTTGCAAGGCATAGGCTTCCCAGAGGATCTTGATGTCTGGATCGTGGGCCTTGTCCCGTGCGTCCTCACAATGTGCTATGCGTTGCTCGACGACAGTAAGTGTCGAGATTTGCATTAGTGAGAATAGTTCTGACTGGTTCATCATTCCGACTCCTATATGTATGTAACTTGTCCCATAACCATAGGCATAAAAAAAAGGGTGTCAACCCCTTTTTAAGTTACTCTGGAAATTTTAGCTTCCACATGATGTACGGCTCGTCACATTTGCCATCGCACATCTGCGCTGCAATGGACACTGCATCCGGGTCCAGTGGTGACTTACCTACATAGTGCCACTCGGCCCCTTGCTGTATCTGTTCGTCAACCGTTTTAAAGAATTCTTGGTTGTCGGCTATAAACAAACCGCCTATCGACATCATAAAAGCTACGGCTAATTCCATTAGTCTTCTCCTTTTTAGTTCATGTATATTTCTTCGTCATCTTCTTGGCAGCGCGAACAAGTCTGAGAAACCATGTCTATAATAGAAGCGTAACACCAAACGCAAAAGGCCACTGGGCAGATGCCAAAGTTTCCAGAGACGCCGCCCTCGTTTTCCAGATCAACGGGGGATTTACAGATAGAACAAAGAAGCTCTATCCCGTCCCTCGACTCTTCTTGTTCATCGTTTGCCATGCGGAACTCTTATATCTCACAGAATAAAAAACGGTGGTGGCCTATGTAAAAACCACCACCGAAGTGCTTGTGGAAGGAGTCAACAAACCACAAACACAGGGAGAAGAATAAGTTCTTCAAATTTATCATCGTCTCCCAAAGAAGTCTACGAAACCATCTGAGGTTTTGTTATAAAATAAATACCAAGCCGCATTATCTTTTCCTGTATGTGGACTGTCCGGTCCCATCCACTTTACCCGCCCAACACTTACAATCTTTTGACAGTACGGAAGATATGGAGCAGCTTGTCGGGTGTGCATCCAGTCCGCGTCAAACAGTAACCACAATGGTGCCTTCTCGCAAAGATGTAAAATTAAGGGGTGCAGTATCTTTCTATTCCAAGGTGGGTTGGTTATGAAACAATCCCCGTAACAAGATTCAATGTCAAAGACATCACATGTTCCAACGTCATCGCGTTGTGGTTCGATGTCCGTGGCCCGTAGGCATCGGTGTCCGGCGGCTTCCAAGTGGTCAACTAAAGCACCGTTTCCTGCACAGGGCTCGTCAAAGACGGTTTTCTCTAATAAATGGGGGAGAAGAGGTTTTACTGCACTAAGCGGAGTGGGGTAAAAGTCCCTCTTTTGTCTTTCAAAATTTCCAGAGGACCGCTTACCCATCGGACTACATAGCCGATACGATTAAGACTACGGCATAAAAAGCGGCTGTTGCTAATACTGCGGTCATGTCGATCCTTTCTTCTTAGTACTTGGATCAGGAGCCTTACTTACTGTAATGCTCTTGCCAGTTACTTGTTCCAGTATCAATGTGAATTGACCGGAAATCGTTCGACGTTCTTTCGCAGCCATGTCTTTCAAGACATGGTAGCTCTCAATCGGTACTACAACTGATTTCCATTTTTCTGGGTTCATAACTTAATCATCCTTTACTTCTGGGACACTATCGGATTTGTCCACGTTAGTCAAGTTCCCCCAGTTATCACCTAGCGAGATGTCGCTAGGGCTTGGTACTTCTAGTTTGTAAGCAGATTCCATTATCTTGCAGAGGTCACGGGCCTCCTCCACTTCCGTTACGGAAAAAGCCAGTTCATCGTGTATCTGTACGAGCGGTATCTTGTTTCTTTGTTCGTAAACAGCGGCCATTGCTGCCTTTGTTTGATCTGCCGCGCTCGACTGGATTAACCTGTTCAATGCCTTATATGTATATGCACGTTTGATGTTGTCGCCATATTCAATGTGAGCTTCTTCCTTTGGCAAGGCCCGTGCAGAAACAAACAGGTTGGGTTCCCACAGATCAAACCTACACTTGCGGCCTAGCAATGATCTGACAAACCCGCCCTTGTCTCGGTGCGACACTCTGCGCTGTACGGCGTCCATGAGTTCTTTAACAAAGGGAACATCGTCGTGGTATTGACGCATGAGCCGTTTAGCTTGGTCCGTTGACACATCCAACTGCTCTGCAAGCTTTGTCTGTCCCATGCCATACATGATACCCAGGTTTATGGTCTTGGCTTGTTTGCGAGGAATATTAGCAATGTCGGCTACCATCTGGTGAAAGTCTGTCTTGGGATCTTCTCTGTATGCCTTTACAAAGTCATCGGATCCCGTCAGTCCTTTGTTCGTTAGGCTTGCAAAGTGAACAAGGATGCGCGGCTCTTGCTGGTCAAAATCCATTGACGCCCACTTCTCCCCTTCTTCTGGCAAGAACAGCCCCCGTATTTTGCGGGCCATTTCTGGGTTCCGCGCTGGTATCTGTTGGAGGTTCGGGTTTGACATAGAGATACGACCGGACACGGTTCCGCCGCCTTCGGAGCGTAACTGATTAATGTGACCGTGGATGCGGTCCTTCTCGGCATACCGGAATATACTGGACAGGAAGGTGTTGCCCATCTTGTCGTACTCTCTTGCTTCTGCAATCTTCTGGGCAATAGGGTGTTCATGCTGGGCTAAGAAGTTCTTGGTAAAACTGGGCAAGCCTGTCTTGGTTCGACCATACGGTATCTTCAAATGGTCAAAGACTTTGGCAATGCTTGCCGCCGCCCACAACTCTACAGCAAAACCTGTCTCCTTCTTAACGTCCGACTGTATTCCTTTTACAATCTTAAGAAGGTCTTGTTTAAGTCTCTCGGCAGAGTCGAGGTCTACTCGAACACCCTTCCAAGTCATTTCTATACAAAGCGGCAGTATAGAAGTCTCCATGTCAAAGACCTGCCACAAGTCCTGTTTGGTTAGCTCCATTTTAAAAACCTGCCAAAGATCAAGGGTAAGCTGGGCATCGGCCTCGGCATACTCTCCAACAAAACAGGCAGGTAGTTTGTAAAGTTCTCCCTTTGGATCAACGCCAAACTCTTGTGCGGCTTCTCGTAAAGCGGCTTCTGACTTCATTAGTCCCATGTAGTCGTAGGACACTGCGTTGAGTGAATAACTAAACCTGTTCTCGTTTAACAAAGGTGCGGCCAGCATTGCGTCGATCATTTTTCCTTTGAGCTCAATGCCAAGGCGTTTCATCCAGCCCACATCATACGCGGCATTGTAGAAAATCTTATCGGAAGGATGGTCCGCTATCTCCTTCTGGAACCAGCGCATTACAATGCCCCGATCAAGGTTGCCACCACCTTCGTGGGCAATGGGCAGATAGGCGTTAAAACCTTCGTATGCAACAGCAAACCCGACTACATCTCCATGTCCGGTAGCCCACCCTGGGCCATGGGACTTGAGCCGTGGGTCTTTGGTCTCCAAGTCTATTGCAATTTCCGTGATACCTTTCGGTGTCGGAGGTAACTGCTCAATAGGAACCCATTCAGTCTTGACGCCCCACGTTGGTTTTTTAAGATTCTTTTTCATTGTTCTTCTTACTATACTTTTCTGCCAGAAGTTTAAGCGAAAGCTGGTTGTCGCGTTCTTTCTCGGCACATTCGAAAGCTACCGCCGCATATCCCGCGCCATCAATGTAGTTGTCTTTCTTTAGAGCCCCCGACTTACGCCGTGCTATTTTCATTAGCTCCATCATGTTGGCGGCATCTTCGGCGGACAAGTCGCCGTTCTTATCGTGCAAATATCCGTTCCACAACTGGGCAATGTTATGGTGGTTCTCCCACATTGAACCGTAGTCAACGGCACGGTCACCCCCAACTAGATCCAAAGCTGTTTCCAATACCTCCTTAGATGCGGCCATTGTGTATTGTCCTTTCTTCTACGATTAGTCCAAGTGATTTAGCGTGTTTAATCCCGCTTGCCATACCTTCAGATATTCCAAGGTCTATATACACCGCGCATAAGTCAGCAACTTCGTACCACTCTAAGGCGGAATTCATACCAAGCTGGCGTTCATCCGGTACGTCATCGTCCAGTACTTGCGTGTAAAGTAAGTGTGATACAAACGGTGACTCTCCTCTCGACAAGGAATTTGACAAACAGTCCTTTGCATATTCAATGTTGTCGAACAGAGATTGTCCGTTAAAGTGAACTGCTTTGTACGGACTTTCGATTATTACTCTCATATGGCCCAACCCCTTTGTGAATCTTCTGGCATCTTTAGAACAAGGTTCTTCTTTGTTCGTGTTATCCCAACGTATAAAACTCGGTGAGCGTCGTCGGGATTTTTCTCCATTTCTTTCAATGCTTTACTGGACAGGTCCGTGAACAGTAAAACGTTGTCAGCTTCACCACCTTTTGCACCGTGGATCGTGGACAGTTTGATCTTGGGCTTCTCAAATATATTGACGCCGCGATTGAGCAGGGCAGTGGCATAGGCCCTGTCTTCGTCACCAATCCGGTTTAAAGCAACGTCCCAGGTTGTGTCTGGTGTTTCTAACCCAAAGTAATCCCGTAAGACAGCCATCGTAAAAAGGTCTTTCTCATCCGCTCCGCCCAACATTTTCTTAGCACCGCGTTTTAAACTACCCGACCCACTTGATATGTGGTCATAAAGGTTGACCGCTTCCTTCAGTGATATTTCATGACCGGGGCTTTCTTGCATGTGGTTCCATGAGCTAATGGCACTTCGCACGTTCTTCGCTAACGACGGTGACCCTTTGCGCTCAAAGTACTGACCGCTGGAAGTAAGTTGGTTTGCTAGATCATCTAGCATGTAATTAGCCTGCGCGAGAACCAGCCATTCTTCGTTGCCAAACGAAACCGTGTTTGCATCGTATGTTCGTTGGACACTTCCTTCCGAAGGTCTTGGAGACCATGTTTTCTTCTGCCTAAATTGTATTCTTTTGACCACGGAATCGGCTATGCGGTAAACGCTTCGAGGTATCCTGTAGGATTGAGATAGAACCTCTGATCCTCCTGCCAAAGAGACAAAGTGATTTATGTCGGCACCAGCCCAGCGGTATATACCTTGATCATCGTCCCCCGCTACGAACATCCTCTGGCAGCGTTCTCCTAAACCATGAGCCACTTTCCACTGCAATGGCGTCAGGTCCTGTGCCTCGTCCAAGAATATTGTATTAAGGACGGGGAGACTGCTTGGTTTTTCAGCTAGTTCGACCATCATGTCGGTAAAGTCTTTAAGACCATTCAACACTTTAAATCGTTCATACTCGTTATATAAGTGCTCAAATTCATAAAACGGAATATCTAGTTCCATGACATTGTAGGCATGCCGAACGCCAAGTAACGTATTTCTAGCTAGGTCAAACCCCTGCATGATGGGGTTGTTAGATTTAAGAAGCGTAAAACCGTCATCGGCAATGTGCTGCATTCCATTAGACGACAAATCAACGCCCGTCTCTTTACTAAAACTCTTAAGACCCTTGTCGCCAAGAACGTCGGCACTAGACATGCCAAGACTTTGAAAGGCTAAACTGTGAAGTGTACGGAAGTACGAGAAGTCCTTCTCTGGGTCTAGGTTAAAACGTTCTACCGCCCTGTCCCGTGCTTCGTGGGCCGCTTTTCGTGTAAAAGCAAAGTAGCCTATGTCGTTTGGGGACATGCCGCCCGATAGAAGAGCATCCACCTGATTTAACAGTGTAGTTGTTTTTCCGGTTCCTGGGGGTCCAAAGTATCTAAACATTGTTCTTCTTCAGAAACACATCTATCTCATAACCAAGAGAATCTAGTATCTGTTCAATCCTGTATATGGACAACTGTCGAGAGGCTTCGACGTTCTCATACTCTGCAATTGTCCGCTGGGGCATTTTAGACTGGTAGGCAAGCTCTCTTTGCGTCAGACCTTTCTCTACCCGCAAGTCGCGAAGAAGCTGGCTCCAGTTGATAGGTTCATCTCTCAAAACGGAATATCCTCCTCATCGTCAAAGCGAGACTCAAATTCTTCCTCTATCTTTGCAAAGGATGGAATTGACCAACAGCGCACTGTGCGGCCCTTAATCCGAAACTGCTCGGACTTTCCATCTATGTCTCGAAGACGTTGCGCTATTTTGTTCGAGCGGTATTCAAAGAACTTGTTGCGTTTAAGAAAAGCTTCAAAGTCCTTAAGCCTAAAGTATGTTCGTCCCTCTTCTTCATCGGTCCAAGGGCGGCGTAAAAGTATTTCTTCTCTATCCATTGCAGACTGCATATGAGTAGAGAACTCTTCAAGCATGTCGTAGAACTGACCGCGAAGGCTTGTGTCTTCGGACGTTGTTATGACAGCACCCTCTGTGTCCAACATCTGGGACAGGAGCATGTTCATCTGAGCTTCCCAAGCTTGTCTAGTAATGGTGCGGGGCATGAAGTTTATCTGCTCCATGCAAAGTATTTGAAAGCGGGGTTGTTTCTGAAGTCCCTCGGTGTCTAGTTCGACAGGCGACCCGTTGACATCAAGAAACCACAAAGGCGGTTCGCTGTCATACTTACGCAAGTTGGCTACTGTCGGTGTGTTTGCCCCACCCCCCACGCCATGCTTCCGGCTACGGCAGAGGTCTTTGTTGCAAAAATTGCACACAGGCTGATCCGAGCACTTGTACTGATAGTCCTTCTTTTTTATCTGGTCCGCGACAATGTTGACCTCTTTAAGATCAAGTGCGGGTTCCATGATGCTCTGGTTGTATTCAAGTATCTTTGTCTCCCACTCATCGGGGAAAGCCTTCCTTAAATACACGCCCAAGTTAAATAGTCCGTTGTTCCTAGTGCCCTCTGGAAAGCCCTGCCGCAGTAAAGCCTGCAAGCAAGGTGGGCCATCTTTAAGTTTGTCATCAACTTCCGGCACAGTCTTGGACATCAGATCATCAAGAGCCTGCTCTGTTATTGCAGAACTCTCTGCCAGAGCTAAAAATTCTTTTAGTGTTGCGGCACTGCCGTCCTTGTTAAAGGCGTAGCGGAGGCCACCTTCGTGGTCAAAATAAGGGAGGTTGAGGAAGTTACCGTTGTCTCCTCGTTCGAGAACAAGTTTAATCTGCTTTGGAAATATTTCACAGCCACCGAAACCGATCTCTGCCGCAATCTCTTTTAGCTTCACTTGTATCTTCTCAGCCTCGACTAATTCTGTAAGGAACAGGTATAGGTGGGCTCCTCCCGATTTACTTCGGCAGACGACGAGAGGTATCTCAACTTCGCGTAGTTTATTCAATATGGCAGAATGATCCAACGGATACTGGTCAACATCAATGGCACCCCACCAGCAAAGGTTGTCTTCGTTAATCGGAACAACACCTATACTAGTGGTTCCTTTTAGATGAGCCTCGTATGTGGCAATGGTCCGTGGTTCGTGAACAAACTTATACTTGCCCTTCTGCTTACCACGAGCGTCCTTTGTAGTCAGGTCCAAGGACCCGTAGGCTCGGTTCAGACCGCGAAATATCCGCGCAAATTTTTCTATCTCTTTTTTCATTTAGAAAAGGGGGAGGTTGCCCTCCCCCACCAGACCTAAAAAGGAACGTCTTCGTCAGAAGAATCTTTGTCTTCTTCTCTGACATGTTTAACATTCACCTGACCCGATTGGATGGACTCGGCAAACAACTTGGCTTCTTGGTAGACGTTTACGTCTTCGACAACGCCGTCCTTACTAATCTGCCATCCGTGCCAAGAACCGTTCTTGTTCTCCTCAGAAACTGTTTCCAGCTTCCAAATGTGTGAGAAACGCGGTGGAGTAAACAGATTTCCTTTACCGTCTTTCATCTTTAAAGACCGCATTGCGCTGTTCCACTGTTTAGACTTTTTAAACTGTGTGGACTTCATAGGCAGTAGTGCCTGCTGAGTAACGCCGTCTTCGTCAACAACTAGAACATAATGCTGGGCGGTGCGTTCGAGATAGCGACCGCTACCTCCGGCGACATAGTCCTTGTTGTCGTCTCCTCGTTCGGTCTCCGGTATCTCGTCCCCCGCGCCGTAAATAGCGTGAGGTGCTCCTGTACCAGTACCACGAGGTTCCCACTCAATGTACTGCAAGTTGTACGCGCAGTTAATTAAACGGATACCGTCTTTACCTTTAACGATGTCTTTTGTAACCGTATTGTAGATATCACCAGCCTTAGCGTTATCTAGGTCATCCAGTTCGTCGGACATCTTTTGAAGTACCTTTATAAACGGTATCGCAAGATCTTCAGAACCCAAGTCGCTTACACCCATTCCGGCGTCTTCAGCGAACATGTTTTCGTTCATAACCATTACTTCGGCGGATTGTTTTTTAGCTACTGCTTTTGCCATTGTCTATTTGCTCCTTTTGATAGTTGCTCGTTGTGAGATGAAAGCCCCGAATAAATCAAGCGGGACGGGGTCCCCCGCTTCTACCCGTTCCCGTAACCAAGCCTTCAAGGTCATAGGCTCGACCTTCTCCAGTTGGCTAGGAACGAATCCTTGTTCGCCGCAAAATCCTACAAACTCTTTAGCCGTCTCATCTTCTCCACGACCAAATGTAACTGTGACATTGTTCTTTACAAGGTCACCAAAGTCGTGGTCCCGAAGCCATTGAAAGGCTTCGTCTTTACGATCTTTTGGAATGCTTGCGGCGTAAATTGGTTTGACGGCAATCTCAGAGCCGTCCACTAAAGTAAATTTCTGAAGGCCCATGACTTCTAAGGCTTCGGGTAGCTGCTCGTCCGTTATCTTATGTAGAGCAGACTTTGTCTCCTTCATAAGCTTCTCGGCAGCGGCAAGTTTATGCTCTAATGCCGCAGCTTCGTTTGCCAAACGCGACACTATGTCGAGCTTGCCGTCTTGTAACTGATCTATCTTGTCGGGGGTAGCCTCAGAATCGGAGGCCATTTCTGCTAGTAAATCGTTCATTTTAATTGCTCCTGTTTAATTGCATCGGCGGTTGACTGAACCGTCAAAAACCTTTATATGGGTATTTGTAGGTCAATACAAGAGAAATCTTTATGAATAAATTTGTTTTTAAAACCACGCCTTATGAACACCAGCGGGAAGCCTTTGAAGGCAGCGCAGAGCAGGAGAACTACGCGCTTTTGATGGATATGGGCACCGGTAAAACGAAAGTTTGTATAGACACAATAGCACATTCGTTCGAGAAGAAGAAAGTAGATCTTGCTATTATTGTCGCGCCCAAGGGTGTCATAGCTAACTGGATAGGTGAGATAGAGACGCACCTCCCTGAACGTATACAGACAGACACGGTCTTGTGGAAACCAAACCTGACAAAGGCAAAACGTAAAGAACTTGTAGACTTATATAAGGAGAACGACAAATTAAAGTTCTTACTTATGAACATAGAGGCATTCAGCACCAAGAAGGGCGTAGATGTCGCAGAGTTTTTTGTAAAGAAATTCAAGGTCTTTATGGCGGTGGACGAGTCTACAACTATTAAGAACCGTCAGGCAAAACGAACTAAGTCTATTTGTGACGTGGGCCGTGGTGCGGTAATGCGGCGGATTCTTACAGGATCCCCTGTCACTAAGTCACCAATGGACTTGTACAGCCAGATGGATTTTCTAAGCCCCAAGATACTTGGCTTCAAGAGCTACTATGCTTTTCAAGGACGCTACGCTGTTGTACAGCGGCGGACAATGGGAGCACATTCTTTCAACAACATCGTCGGATTCCAACGTCTGGACGAGTTGACCGAAGCTCTGAACGGGCACTCTTTTAGAGTTCGCAAGGAAGATTGTCTGGATTTGCCTGACAAGGTGTACATGAAACGCGAGGTTGAGTTAACCACAGAACAGCGCGACGCCTACGTTCAAATGAAGAATTTAGCATTGGCACGGCTGGACAGTGGTGACTTGTCCACGACGCAAAACGTATTGACACAGATCATGCGTTTGCAACAGATATGCCTTGGTAGTCTGACGGACGACGACGGTGTAGTTCACCCTTTGAAGTCGAACAGACAACTGGAACTTATGAGCATTTGTGAAGAGATACAGGGTAAGGCGATCATATGGGCAACCTGGACACAGGATATCCGTTCGATTGCCGAGGCCCTGCGCGACCGCTTTGGCGTCGGAGCGGTTGCAACGCTCCACGGTGAAACACCTGACTCGGATAGACAACAGATCGTGGAAACTTTCCAAGATCGTCAATCTGAGTTACGTTTCATTGTGGGGCACCCTAAAACAGGAGGTTACGGTCTTACTCTTACAGCGGCAAATACTGTAGTCTATTACAGCAACAGCTATGATCTGGAGCTTCGCCTTCAGTCAGAGGACCGCGCACACCGGATTGGACAGGAAAACAAGGTCACCTACATTGATCTTATCTCACCCAAAACTATTGACGAGAAGATTGTCACCGCCTTGCGGAACAAGATCAAGATAGCTGACACGATACTAGGCGAAGATGCTAGGGACTGGTTATCCGACTAACTGCCTTGCCTTGGGTTTCACAGACATAATACCAGACTTCTCTACGAAACCCCCATTCTTGGCAGCGAACAAGTCAAGTCCAAGGTCCGCCATTTGTTGCGGCGTAACATTTGCCTGTGGAGCTTGAGCCATGGGCGGTGGTCCAACAGGATTGACCTGACCAAGAATGGAATTTGCATTAGGAGCCCGTGGCGGAGGCATAGCAGAAGCAACTTGTTGTGGAGTACCTGCAACCAAGGCATTAAGAGGACGTTGCAAGGAGGACTGTGGCCCGATGCGTTCTTCTTCATCAAGTTCTTGTTCTCCACGCTGGAAGATCTGAGTAGCGGCACCGGGCCTACGGGCTACTGTTCCAGGAACATTAACCGCGTTAATCAAACTTTTTGCTATAGTTGTGGAAAGAGGTTCTGCTAAATCAGCAGTTTCCTTTGCTAAGTTTACGGCTAGTTTGGGATCAAGTGCGGCATTTATTAGAATGTCTTTAATTTTGTTGCCGGTCACCTGTTTACCCACATCTCTAAACGCTCTGCCACCCGCACCTGCGGCAACAAGGGAATTTATAAAACCAATTCGATCTGCAACTTGCAACCCAAGGATTCTTCCAAGGTTACTCCAAGCTTCTGTGCTAACCGCGCTGTTTGGATCTATCGAGCCGGACATGTTAGAACCGCCTTTAGTAAAGACAGAAGTCTCAAAAGCCACTTTAGCAACAGAATCTAAACCATCTAACAGTTGAGGATTATCCGGAAAGGCTCCTTGAAGTAAGGATCTAACACGAGGGTTAGACATTAAGTTTCTAAACTCAGCAGGGTCAAAAGCCGAAGCAGCTAGATCTCCCGTTTGCCGTACCAAAGCTTCATTTGATGTACTGGAGCGCCTAAAAAGTTCGCCTATTATGGAAGCTTGCAAACCTTTTTCAGCGGGCCTGTTTCCTTTTACAACCGACAGAAATTCATTAAGAGACGAAGTTGGAGATTTGTTTCCAGAAGATAAAACTCGGTCAAAAAGACCTTCTGTAGCGTATCCAGCGTCTGCTTTTATAACCTCAGATAGAGCATTTTCTTCTGAAAAAAGACGGCGGCGACTGCCAATGTATCCGAGGTAATCATCAATAGTTAAACCATCAAGGTTTAACTGTCCGTTGTTTATTAACTCGCTTAATTGTTGTCTTGTCTTGTCCTTACGAAGAGTATTTAACGCATCTAATTGAGCCGCAAGGCCATCCGCATCTTCCAGCATTTTTGGAATCTCAACGCTTCCGTTCTTTTCAAGAAATTGTAAGGCCTCTTTATTTTTGTTCTTAAAAGTTTGAATTCTTTTAGAATCAACACCATCTGGAAAACGTAAGGCTAACCTTTCAAGAAGTATACTTTCTGCAACCGTCAAAGACCTGGGGCTTACGGGAGCGTCTGGTTTTATTCTTATCTCAAAAGGTGTTCCCGCTTCCCCTATCTGAACTAATTGAAACGGAGAATCCGGATTGTCAAACAATGATTTCTCACCAAGAAGGGCGGCTTCGTCAATGGCTGCAACAGGTATGCCTTCCGGATCCGTTATAATTTTTCCGTCGTCACTTCTGTTTATGGTAACAAAACTAGGAAGTTCCGTAGTTGCTTCATTAAGCAACCTTAAATTTGCAGCACGAGTTAAGGGAGAAACAGATTCTGGAAGAACTTTTGCTGCAACTTCTTCCACAGGAATCTTAACTGCGGACCCTTTAGTTTTTGCAAGTACATCACCTTGAGCATCATCTACTCGGTTTTTAATACGGGAAGCTTCTCTTCCAAAAGCCAACGCGGAGGGATCTAACGTAGAAAACGTTTCAGGAGACAAGAGTTGTTCCAGAGTTTCTCTTAACTGCAATAAATTCCTATATTTCGGAGTTTTTCCGTTAGTAGCTACCTCTCTTCTTGCAGATTCTGCAACATCCGAGATTGTTTCCTTTACGTCATTAGCACTAACGCCACCGGAAACAAGTTCTCCGTCCGCGTCTCTAGATGTCAAACGTCCCGTAGGTTCAATAACAACGTCGTCAGTAGCCCCTAAAAAGTCCCTCGTAAGCTTATCTATTTGAGACTGAGCTTCCTGAACTTCTTTAGAAAAACTATCCACTTCTTTGCCCAGGGTTCGTACTGCGTCAGAAGATTTTGCAGGTCCTCCGGAAGGAAGGGTTTCCAATAAAGATTCTACTTTTGCACGAGCCCCGGCTAGTTTTTGATTAGCCGCATTCATCCGCCGAACAACTGTTGGGTCCTCTATTGTTGTACCCGTTGGAATTTGTTTTAATTCTGCTTCTAATTTAGCTACTTCAGCACGGGCTGTTCTAAGAGAAGCACTCTCAACAGGAGGTTCCAAGTTTTCTTTTTCTAGCTGTTTATCTAAGTTGTCTTCTGCTTCTTTCCTGCGGGCAATCGCATCATCTCGTGTCCGCTCTAAGTCAGGTATGCGGGACTGCGTTGCAAGTGCACGTCCTTCTGCGGTTGCTTGCGAACGACTACGATTTAATTCAGCTAATACAGACCTAGATCCGGCTAGTTGAGCTAATTCCGCAGGTACTTCTTTAAGGTTAAACCGTTCTGATCTAGACAAGTTCTCTAACCGACTTGTAGCCCACCCATCTATTGCTAAACCAGAAATATCAGAACCATTGATAGGGTCGACGGCTCCTTCTGGAAAGACGATATTGTCGGTAACTTTATCGTTCAAACCACCTATTCGACGATAAGCTGCTTTTTCAAAAGCTCTAAACTCTCGGTAGGCATCGTTGTATGTTCCTCGGATAAGATCTCCTACAAGAGCTTTTTCCGAATCTGGCAATGTTGATAGACCCTTGTCAGCTAAATAAGATTGAACACCCTCTTCCCAAAACTTAACTCGATCTTCCGCAGCTTTCTGAGCATTCTCAAAAGCTTCGTCCATCTTACTTGTTAAATCTGTTCTTCTGACATTTACCTTATTTGACGTTTGCGGATCTAACCACGCAAGCTCAGAAGCTTCAACACCTTTCGGGTCTCCCTCCATAACCAGTTTTCTACGGGTATTTTCAAATTCTGGGATAGCACCTTTTTTTGCATTTTCGTAATCTAAACGAAGCTCTTGTAGTGTACCCTCTGGTTTTCCTCCAAAATCTAAGTCGTCGATAGATTTCTTAAAGTTGTTTTCAATATAATTAAAAAATTGTTCTCTTCTTTTAACTAAGCGTTTAGCTTCGTTTTGAAAAAACTTAGTGGCAATTGCTGGATTTGTATCTTTACCTGCTGCAATAAGAATTCTTTCTTGAAAATTTGCAAACTGGTTTAAAGCACCAATGTTTGATTCATCTGCTTCAATCTCTCTCTGCAACTTTTTTCGAACATCCAAGTCGGTTTCTACATCTAAACGTTCTCGTTTAAATTCTAAATTTGCCCGCAATATGTTTGATTCAGTTCGAGCGAGTTCTGGTGTTGTAAAAGCTAACCCAGACGCTTGGTCTACGTGTCGTCCATTTGCAATAGATTCTAAAAGAAGTCTTGCTACACTGGCTACGTTTTCGCGGTCTCCAGCAGATTTTCCCATGCCCTCTTTTTGAGTGTAACGAGCAGCAGTGGTCGAAGGTTTAAAAAGAGGTTCTACAATTCTTTTAGACAAAGCAACAACAGGCCCCTGTAGAAGACCCGTGTACAAACTTTTCCCTGCCATAGGCGCTAATAAACCAGCGCCTATAGCAGTTGTTGCTTTAACCCAATCTGCCGCGTTTGGATCTAAATTTTCTAATCCAGCCATGGCTGATTCTGTTGCAGCCCCCGCAACAAGTCCAAAGCCTACCTCTCCTCTAAGGTTTCTTCGTCCTGCTTTTGTTCTGAAACTGTACGCATCAGAAGCCTTGTCTATTAAGGTTCTAACGTTTTCAGGTTTAAGTGCATCTTCTCCCAATTCTTTAACAGATTCTTTGGCAAACTTAGCAAAAATCCACTGAGCTCCGTCCTGTAAAAGTTTAGGTGATGTGACAATTCCTTTTACAGCAGCAGCACCACCTGCACCAAACTCTAAGCCCGTGCTTATTAATTTTTCAAAGGTGCCTCTAGCCTCTGGGGTCATGTCCGTGCCAATAGTAGACTCAAAAGGTTCAAATCCCCAGTTGTCTTTTGCATAACGGTCCGCGGATCTAATGTACTTTTGAAAACTTCTGCTAGTTGCTTCTGATCCGTAAGTCTCTTCTACTGCTTTTCTTGTTTTTTTATCCAGCTTGCTTCGATCTTCTAAACTAGTCAGGCCAATTTTCTCAAGAGGGTCGTCTCCTGTAGCAGCTTCGTAACCCATGGCTACTAATTCTTCTGGGCCAGGGACGTAAGAAAGCAAACCAACTACATCACCTACCCCCCCTACCGCAAAAGCTGGAAGTCTTCGTATATTAGGAGCTACAACTCGTTTAAAAAAACCTCGTTGATCTTTGTACCTTAGTTTTTCAAAAAGAGGGGCAAACGTTGACGCTAATCCCTGACCTCTTGAAGAGGCAAGATCAGAACCCATTAAACTTTTAAGCCCAGGTTTCCTGTCTCCCTTTGGAGAAGTGGTGTCTTCAGGACCGTATGCGCTTGTTGTGGTTTCTTGAGCGCCGTTTTGTGCGTTTGTAAAAACGTAAGAATGCAAACCGGTTGAGGAATCAAAACCTGTGTGGTCGGCTGTAATATCTGTGTGTGGCGTTTTTATTGGCATGTGCAGAACCTATTTAAGGTTTTCTCTCCAAATATTATAACTTAATATACCATTAACAATTCTAGAACGCATTTCATTATTAGAACTGCCTGAGCTTGTTGCTAAGTTTTCTACATACGTCTCAAATTCAAGAGGGTCCATCCTTTTTGTTTTAGTAGCCGGAATTGTTGCTCCAATAGAAGTTGTTGCTCCGCTTCGTTGGAAGGTAGGAAGAACACCTGTAGAATAGTTTACTACAGGAACGGTGTACTTGCCTCCATACATAGTATCTTTTAACTGACCGCTTGTTTTGATAACTTTAATTTGTTCTGAAGAAAGAGACGGGGACTGTTGCCGAGTGCTAGAATACCGGTTTTTCCCGTAATAACCGTATCCGTGCCAATTTTCCAAGGTTTTAAGTTGAGAAAAATCTACTCCAGCTTCTGCTGCTTGCTTTAACTCACGCTCGGTCCACCCAACTTTTCCACCAATAGACATAAGTCCGGTTAGTTCTTTATTAACACGATTCAAACCATCTTTAATTAAAACTCTATTGAATTGTTTTCCTTTACTGATATCAGCAACTAATTTCTTGTACGCTTGTGCATCATAATTACTAATGCGGTCATCGCCAAACTCTTTTCCCACTCGTCGGGATTGCCCCTCTTGAAACCGGTCGGAGGCTACGGTTAACCGGTTCCAAGCTTCTGCTCCTTCTTCCTCAATAAAGTCAGAAAAGCCAAGTCTTGCTGCTCCTCCGGCAAGAGTACCTGTGAAAAAACCTTCCACTCCAGTTTCTGCCGCCGCGTTTTGAAAGTCGACAAGAGCTTGTCTAAATTCAAGTCGTGTACTAAACAATTCTCTTGCTTCGTTTGAGGTAGAACTATTTTGAAGTTTGTTTCTATTCTCTTCCTGTTTAATAACAGCCTCAATAATGATCTGCCTGCGGTCTTCTGGAGAAGTGTTTAAAAGTAATTTCACAGTAGGAAGAACTTTTTCTATGTCTTGTCTTCGTTGAACCAAACCCTCGTCATACGATTCTGCCAAAGGTTTCTGAGGGTCTCCAAAGACTTGCGGAAATAAAGAAATAGCGGTTTTTAAACGCCCGGCTTGTTTGTTAAAAGCTTCTTTACTCGTAGGTTCAACTACAGTTTCAAACGTTTCATAAGCATTTGCATCGGGGTTTGTTTTTAATTCTTGAAAAGCTTCTTTAGTTGCTTCTGCCTGCACCACAGGATTAAAAGCAAGAGCGTTTGGAATGTAGCCTATGCTTGGTCTTTCTTTAGCACCAAAGAGAACTTCTGGTGGTATAGATAAAATTTCTTTGATAGCGATTTCTGCTAGATCACTTTTAACTCTATCACTTTGATCTCCAAAATTTTGTTTTAAGGAAACCGAGGCTATAGTTCTTACCTTGTTTAAAATAAGTTTTTGAAGTGCCTCGTCTTTAATTTCCCTAGATTTTTGTAAGGCTTCTTCTGGTTTAGTTCCGGAAGGAATAAACCTAAACGCAAACTTCCCGTCGACAAAAGCACCTTGGTCAAAGTATAAGGCACCTTTTCGAGAGTAAGGGGTAAAAGGACCGTCTATTTGATTTTGTTGAACTCTAGGCATTAAGGAGTATATAAAGTTTACGTTATTCTCAGTTGCTCTCTGAGAGTCCGTCTCTGTTGAACCCGCATCAGACTTATCAACCTGGCTAACCGGAACTAATTTTGTATTCTTTGGTTGTGGGAACGGTACGGCACCGCCTCCAATCTTAAATAATACATTATTTGAACGTGTAACCTGTATGCGGTTTCCTTGGTCGTCAACCAAAGGTTTATTTGTATCTTTGTTAACGACTACTAAGTTATCTTTATACGTAGATTTTTCCTGTGTTGAAGAGCCAAGAAGGTCTCCGCTTTCATTTGTAAGAATGTGCGTAGGAGTTTTTCCATCCAGAATAACCGAGGTTTGATCCGTTCCTCCGACCGTCCTACCCGTGTAGTTTTTGCCGTCAAAGTTATACTGTAGTGGAAGTACTGCCCCTGTTGGTTTTCCGTCTGCACCTAGTACTCTAACAAAACCACGATTTCCTTGTTTCATAAGAGCTTGTACAGAAGCAGGCAATAATTTAAAGGCAAGATCTTTACGTGCAGCAGTTTCTTCTTTTACCTGCTGCAATGAAGCAAGTTTCGTTTGACGCTCTTCTTGACTTTTAGCATTCTCTATAGCCCTGCGCTGTTGCATCATCTGGGTGGCAACGGCCCCAGCCGTCCCTGCAACAGGTGCTAGTAGCTCTCTTGATAAAGTAGAAATAGGATTTTCACCTTTCTTAGGTGGCGCTCCGGCTGCTGCAAAACCTTGTTGTGCTAAAGCCAAGGCAAGCTGCAACTTGCTCATATCCTGTGCTTCAGTAAGCTGTTTAGAATAATCTGTTTGACCCAAGAATTTAGACAGGTCTTTTTGTCTTTGATTAACCCTAGCCATATCCAAACCCGCAATGCCTTTGTTTGAGTCTTGGTCTAGTTGGTCATAAGTGGTTTTAAATAAGTTAACCCTTGGGTTTCCTGTTTCAGCCATGAATAACTCCTATTAAGCCATACCTTGGCCCATGGGGCCTGCATCCTGCATCATAGCTTGTAACATCATTGGGTCCATACCCATAGGATCTTCTCCAGTTACCATTATACCGGATGGTCCCGGTGGCATCATACCGGCTGGTCCTTGGGCCATGTTCCCTACAGCGTTAACCAAGGCTCCTGTTTCTGCGGCCATTCCGTCCGAAACTGCGCTCTTGGCTGCTAGTTCGGTGATACCACCGCCCATCCCGCCGACTTCTGCTAACTCTTCTTGCATCAAAGCACCAATGCCTTGGTCTATCTGGGCAAGTTGCAGGGTCGGTTGCACAAGGGCCAGAACGGAATCTGGTGTTCTTTGCGCGTCCTCTGGTCCAACAACCTGCGCCAAACGAGCGCGGTATGCTTCCACACCCTCGTTTTCATCCCAGACTGAATTCATAATGTCTTTGAAATCGCCAGCCATATCCATGTTATTGATACTGCGGGAGACTTCTTCATTTACAGCGTTGCCTATTTCTTCCGCAGCAAGCTCACTCGTAGCCGCCTGTAGTTCGCTTCCGGCGGTCTGTATGACTTCTGGAGGAAGGTTCTGTGCTTCCTGATATATCATTGCCTCTTGTTCCGGTGACATTGCAGGCATGTCCATCATCATGTCTTCGTCCATGGCAGACATGATGCCACCCTCTGCCATTTTAACACCACGGCCCATTAATATATCTCGCTGGGTTATGTTGCCGTCGCCGCTAAGATCTGGAAAGGTAGACCCGCCCCCGGCCATGCGCCGTGGGTTCATATTCTGGTTAAACATTGTTCTATCGTATATTCCGGGCATGATACTTTCCTGTTAAAATAGTTTGCCAATTTGGTTAGCAGCGGCGGCGGTTCCTAGAAGTCCTGTTCCTATTCCAGCAACTTGCTGAAAAGCAGAGGGGGTTGGGGCAGAAGGTGAAACTTGCGAGCCAAGAGATTGGCTAGTAGAAGGAGCACCTTTGTAAATATCTGACAAGAACGCAACGCGGCTGTATGGCTCATACAATTGTTTTTGCTGGTTAGCCCGCGAGGCATCTAGTTCAGCCTGCTGTTGAGCCTGTTGCTCCCGACCAAATTGCTGCATGGTTGAAAGATCCTGCAATCCTGTGGTTTGCGCCAACTGACCAAGGCCAAGTTGCTGACCGCCAATACCGGCTTGCTGACCACCAATCCCAGCCTGCTGCCCACCCAGGTTACCATATAATCCTGCAATTCCGCCATATAGCTGGGACTGAGCTTGTTGACGACTCTGCTGGTTTTCAAAGGCAGTCTGCGACGCGCCAAGGGCTTGGTTGTAGTTCTGGGCATTTAATTGAGCAAGGGCGCGAGCTTGTGAATCAGCTAGGTTGCGGTCAAGTTCTGTTCCAGCAATACCAAACCTGCTGCCACCAAAGGCACCTGCCCCGACGCCTTGAGCGGCTAAATTGTTGCGAGAAATCTCTGCCTGCCGGTTCATCTCTGCAATAGTAGTGTCGATAACCTGCTGTTGGTATGGGTTGGTATATGCAGACAAGTCGGTTGGTGCAAATAGTTGACCAGAACCTGAGATGGCTTGTTGCGCGGCAGTAATAGGTGTTTGAGCTTGTCCTAATGTTCCGAGGGCCGTGCCCAACGTGCCAAGACCAGTTCCAAGGGATCCAGAACCGGAAGTCAAGTACTGTTGGTAACCTCCGATACCGCCTGCCCGCTCTGCACCTGCGGCTGCACGTTGCTGCAAACCGCTCAAACCAGCTATCTGTTGCTCTGGAAGCTGTATTGGGGTATCGGCAAGACCTTTAGCAGATTGGATTAAGCCCAGTTTTAGGGCTTCAATCTCCGGGGCTTCGCGAACAATTTGTTCTGTAATAGTTGTTTCAGCCATTGTTACGCCCTCATTTCAAAATTACGCATCATGTCGTAGAGGCTTTTGGCTCCCGCCTGCCGGTTGCCATTGCCAGAAGGGTCTGCTCCTCTGACGGCTTGAGCATTCATAACGAACTCGCCATCGGAAAGCATGGCTGGAATGTCATCAGAAGTCTCTGTTCCCGGACCTTCTATAAGCATCTCGCGACGTGGGAACTGTGGGGTTCCGCCTCTGTTCATGTCCTGTGGCTTTTCTATGTAACCGCCGTCGGCAGCATATGCGGTAGGAACAGCAGAACTGCTTAAAGGGGTAAAGAAAGTAGAGTCTAAAGCCTCGTCAGGAAGAAGGTACGCGCTTTGGTTCTTATTAAAAAGATCAACTCCCGTTGGACTATAAAAACCCGGTAAATCACCCCTAGTAACTTCTTCAACAGGCTTTCCTTCAAACCCACCCAGAGCAGCGGTTGCGGCAAGTCCAAGGCCGGCGGTCGGAAGAACTTTTCTAGCAACTGTACTACCGAACAAAGTAGGAGCAAGTCGCTCTTTAGCTTCTGCAATAGCATCTTTGGCCGTCGGATACAGAAGAGGATCGGCATCAGCCACTTTCCTTGCTGTTTCAAGTATTTCAGTTTGAGAAGGGTCGGCTCCAAAAAATAAATCAGAAGCTCGTCTGGATAGGCTAGGACTCTTTGGGACAGAAACTGTATCGGGTATGAACCCCTGCGCTTCCCGACCAAATATGTCTGTGTAAGAATTACCGCGCCCTACTGTATCGTATCCGGGTTTTAAATTAGAGTAAGGGTCAAGAATATCAGTAGCAGTTTTTCCTAAAGGAGCCCCTTCTCCTGTAATTGTATTCATAATATTCTGATTTGGTCCGGTGCCAAAAATGTTTCCAAACTGAGCATCCGATGCCGCGCTAGAAGCTTTTGCAGCATCCGATGCCGCGCTAGAAGTTAGGCCAATTTCTTGCATAAAATTACCGGGCATTTCAGCAAAAGGAGACGCTGCATACTTTGTTCCTTGCTGCACCAGTTTGCCATTTACTACGTTGTAAATAGGAGTTTGACCAGTAAAGCTGCTTTTAAGGCTGCCCGCGAAGCTGCTGCCCGGAGCTTTAGAAAATGCGCCCATAGCACCTGCGCTAAGACTTGCTATGCCACCGCTCATAAGACCGGCTTTAAGTGAATCTTTAAGACTTGCCCCGCCAACAAGACTTCCTATGCCACCACCAATAAAGCTGGCTCCAAAAGTTCCTGCACCAAAGCTGGCTCCTAGAAAAGGAATACCAAAAGCCGCTGCGGCCATTGGTATAGCAATAGGAGCAGCCTTCTTTGCAAGCTTGGCTACAGACTTGACGGCTTTCTTTACTCCTCTAAACACACTTTTAAAGAAGAATTCAGGTAGGCCCGTGTCTGGGTTAATGCTATTAAGCTCGCTGCCAACAACAAATTCTTGTGGATCTAGGCCCATGCCGCGCATCTGACCAAAGAGAAGTTCTTTAATCTTTGGGTTTGCGTTCAGGACCTCTAGGGGTATGACCGTCTCACCTTCCGCAGCGTGAACTACATATATGTCACCGTTCCGACCGTACTCTGCCAGCTTCTTAGCTTGTTCGTGCATGGAACCAATGCCAACTGGAGCAAATTCGTAATCAGGAGACGCATCTGCAAAAGATTGCAAGCCGTTGTTTAATAATGTGTGTGTTTGTTGTAGCATCAGGAAAGCTCCAAAACATTGGCAAAGACTTGAATCTTTGCTGCGGTAGCGCAGTTAAATATTAGCGTGTCACCGGTCTCTAAAACAAAAGGACCTGTAAACGACACGTCTGCGGTAGCAGAAGAAGAGGCCAACGTAGCCAAAGTGATCTTCTGCAAAAATACCGTTGCCGAAGCGGAGCTATCAGCTATCTTGCAGAATACCACTATCGACGCCGTATGGCTATTGTATAAATTGATGTTCTTTACAAGTGCTTCGGTAGCCGCTGGGCATGTATATACGACTACATCACCTGTAGAACCTACCGTCGTTACTATGTTCTTGTAAGCAGAAGCCATCAGTCCATAAACCAGTTCAAACCATTGGTATCATCTTCTCCGCTAACAACAGCAGGAAAGTCTATTTTTGTAAGAGCCATCTCAAGATCACGCAAAATTCGAACAAACGTATCGACATCGTACTCATCTGGAGCCATGGGCATACTGTGATCGAGCAAACTAGACATTAGCGGCTCCCGTCAGGACGTATATCAAGGCGAAGATCACCCAGCGTCCACGTTATGTTGGTCGTAGAACTTTCAATGCGTAGCGCAGCCTGCCTTGACCGGCTTCTAAGAAAAGATTGCTGAGTGCTGGAGGTTACTACATTAGTAGAATTAGTAGCCAAGCTATCTCCTGGGAAGTTGCGGGTCTTCAATACGTAATCTACCGAGGCGGTAGCACTGGTGCTTGTGATGTCAATGTCTGGTATTAAACGACTTACAAACATAAACTGTTCGCCGTCCCCAAGGTCAAAGTCAGCAGATTCAATAAACGAAGTCATAGCAGAGCCATCGTCATCGTCGCCGGTCTCATGAATGTAAACAAAGTTTGTAGAGTTAGAAATTCCAGAAGCTCTTGGATTGTTGTGTATCCCATAGTCAACCCAAGCAGTTCTCGATAATGTTCCTAGATCCCAAGTGTTCTCCGTAAAGTTGAACTTAACGTAGCGGTCTATTTCAGTAGAATCCGCCGTAGGGTAGAACCAGAACACCTCGTCAAACATCTTGTTGGAAGCCGCAAAGCATTTAAAGCTTTGATCTAGGTTAATGTCGTCAAACACATATCTGAGAAGAGTACAGGGAATAACCTGAACACGACCTGTGTAGACATAGAAGTTCTCACGGTCCATCCAGAAGACCTTGTCGCCAACTGTTGTTACAGCGTTTGGTCCAATGATAGACACATTGTTTGCTAACATACTGAAACCAAAAGTGAACGGAGGGCCTGTAAACCGCATGGCATGAAGGGCTGTATCCGTCCAGATAAGCATTTCCTGACGGGTCTTTTGTGCCGATATAATTTCTGATCCAGACGAGATACGTTGAGAACCAGCCGTGTTTGTAGCGGTGGGTGTCCAATCCGCTGGGTTCTCTTGGTCAGACCAGCGAACCATCAACAAGTCTTGAGCCGTCTCATTTAAAGGGTTACTGCCAAAACAAACTACGTGTCGATCCGCACCTGAAACCATTATTCTGCGAGTTATAAGAGGAGCACCAGACGCATTTGGTTGAGAGGCAAGGTCCGTGGCCCGTGAACCAAGGCCCAGTGTCTTATCCCAATAGTACGGAGTTCCATCAAAAACATTAAGGAGTAAGTCTTCGCCCCAGTTGTCCTGACTGTACAAGCGGATGTTTGATCCTGTGTTTGCCGCAGTGCTAGAAGATGACCCCCATCCTACAAAGTCATTTGCTTCTTTAACAGTTGCTCCGTCGCTATGAGAAGCGGCACTAGTTCCACGAGCACCTCGAACAACACCTGCATTAATTAAATGAGTAGATTTACCTGTGTATTGAATTAACTCACTGCCTATCAACATAAGTCCAACAAAGGTAACCGCGTCGCCACTAGAAGAAGTAGCCCCTGTCGTTCCGTCATCGGCTCTTGTTAGATCACCAAACACGTTGCTTACATTCGTTCCGTAACGTATTTTTTCAGTACCTATAATAAGCGTACCCCTAGCAGGAAACCCGCTAGAATTTGCAACGGTAATAGAAGAACTGGCAACGGTTAAATCTGCACTTGTTGTAGTCGCTGCTGTTTCAAAGTTAGTCGCACTTGTTAAGGTAAACGAGGTCACACTGTCGTTTATTCCACCACTATCGTTAAGGGTAGTCTGAGAATATCCTGTTGTTACACCGCTCCAAAGACCCGCTCCAAAGCCTGTTCCTGTTACAACAGTATTAAGACCTGTGTTGATCTGATAGTTTGCAATAACAGCGGAACCACCGCCAGCCGTGGTTCCAGAAGAGGCCGTACCTGTAGTTGTTATTTGATAACTGTTAGAATCAACAACTGTTACTTTGTGCTCAATGTTTAATTGGGCCGTGGTTATACCGTCCACTGCCGTAGCACCACTAAAAGTAACATAATCTCCTGTTACCGCTCCATGTGCTATGGCTGTTACGGTAATTACCGTAGCACCAGAAACAACAGATCCTGTCTTTAAAGGATTAGATCCAAGAGTGGCGGTAGACCTGATAGGTGTAATGTCGTTATAACCACCACCTTGTTCTATGTAAAACTTGGCTTCCGTTCCAAGGCCCATGAACTTAGAGCCGTCCAATGCAGCCCAAGTATGCAAAGACCGTCCCGTTCCTTCTATGGTATTGCTACTTAGACGAGACCAACCGCCCATCTTTTCAGGACGACCTTTTCGAAAACGGATTAAGTCTGAGTTAAACCAACCATTTTCGTCGCCGTAAGACGTAGTCTCACGATTAACCCCAGGTCGGAACTGTATCTTCGACAAAGGCATTTAACTTCCTACAACTTATCAAGTTCAGTCTTAATCAGATTACGATTGTCCTGTAACCAAGTCTTGCCCGCATCCGTAAGCACCGCTTCAGCTAATTTAGTTGGTGTCTCCAAAGCCTCAAGCCTGTTGATTTCTATTTGTGCCTTTTCAGCAGTGGTAAGATCAACGGCTGTGTGCGTTAGCGTTACTGTTTGCTTGTCGCCGTCTATCGCAGTAGTTGTTGGGCCACGCTTCTTAGTAGACGTTACCTCTTCGGTCACCTCAATAGCTTTGACGAGGACATACTTGCCTAAGTCTAACGGACGTTGGTTGCCTGTAAAAACAACATCGCCACCTTGCATCTCTGGCAACGTAACTCGACCAACTGTGCCACCAAGGCTATTAGCTGAACTGTCTGATTTGCGAAATAAATAGTCCATAGTAGTTCCTTTAAATTATTACTTTACGATATATCTGGCAGTCCACCGCCACGCCTGTAACGAACATTAGTAGCACCCACGTCCCATGCTCCGCTGCCAGACGAACCGAAAAAGAATTTAACAGCTTTGCTCGTTGTATTGGTAAAAGTACGGTCTAACGATCCATCAATCAATCCGTAAATTACAGCCCCTCTACGAGAAAACCCAATAGTGTTTCCTCCAAACCAACCCGCCGACTTTGAAGCTTCAACTGAGCTTTGATTGTTAGACCAGCCGATATTGGAGCCACCATTACGCGCAAAATTAATTGGATTGGCAATGGTGGGCTGCTGCACTCCTGTTGCTGTACCGTTATCTGTAATACCAAATATTTGTGAGCCTGAAGTTGTTGCAAAGGTAGCTTCAAAGTCAAAGTCTACGCCAGCGGGAATCAAAGCGTCAGCCGTTCTAATATTTTTATCGCCAGCAGTTATACTTACTGTTCCCGTGCCAAGACTTGCAGAGCCTGTATCGCCCTGCCAATCTGAAGATGCAAGCGTAATGTATGAGGGAACTTCGTCAGCCGCTGGACCCCAAGAAGCAAGTGGCATTGCTCTGCGACTCACCGTTATTGAAGGGTTACTGGTTATAGTTAAATCTGTTTGAGCCGCAGCAAAAGTAGCAAATGCTCCGCTATGACTTTGGACGCTCTCAACTTGTTGATCGTATTTTTCGGTTAAGTTTGTCCACGTAGTAGTTGCTACGCCCTCGTCTGCGTTCATAGTACAAGAACCAATAATTATTCCTTTTGCTGGACACGAAATTGTAGCAACCATAGGGTCGTCAGAGTTCCCGCCAGTGTCGAAGGGACTATTATCAGCGTCATAAACAGCCATCAGTCCAATGCCACATCTTGCTTGTGCGCCTGAAAATGTGACTACAACGTCACCAGATGTGCCAGAAGCAAGAGGTACGTACCAAATATCTTGTGAATAACCCGCTTCAGTGCCGTCAACTTGTTCTTTTGCTTTAACCGCTGAAACCCCGGCAACTGTAATTGTATTTATAGCGGTTGCTCCTCCGCTATTTGAAGAACCAGTAATATTAATAACGATCATTCGTGTTGCGCTGGCCGTTCCTAATGCCTGACTAGAAAACGTGTACGCAGTAGCAC
>Ga0209815_1000185_pt1 | contig 48497 bp, 61 predicted proteins | sample CoawatmetaG00DNA_FD_187507 | JGI IMG/M metagenome (GOLD analysis project Ga0209815, IMG submission 187507) | Marine microbial communities from the West Antarctic Peninsula - Coastal water metaG002-DNA (SPAdes) (version 2) | ecosystem: Environmental > Aquatic > Marine > Coastal ...
AGTCTGCATTCACTACACCTACTGAGAAATTCTCAGGACGGTGGTTAAACAAGAGGATAGTATGATGAAGGATGAAAATTTTGAATGGGTAACAATTAGTAAGATTGAATTTTTCAGGTCAAGTGAAGATGGCAAAGACCTGCTAAACAAGGATGGATCAATAAAGATGTTCACCATTGATGTGGATTGCGAGGCCGTTGTTGAGGGGGTAGCAACCGACAGCGATGGCACAATAGAAGTCAACTTCTCTGTGGATGATAATTTTACATCGCCAGTCAAGAAAGGTAAGTTGGTAACTATTATGCGGGAACACTGGCTTAGGCTGCAAAAAGAAATGCCTGCAATTGAAAAAACAAACAACCAATCAACAGATAAGGAATAAGAAAATGATTAGTATTAATAAAGCTAAAGAAGCAAAAGACCTAGAGTCACTGTCAAGCAATGTTCGGACACTGATGTGGAATCACAACATGACTCAAGGCGATCTGGGAAGAGTCATTGGTGTACCGCAAGCAACCGTCAATCGGGTACTCAACTTGAAGTCTATGCCCAAAGTATCCACGATCAAAAACATTGCTGAGTTCTATAGCGTGTCTATCGATTCACTGCTAGAGAAAAATGGCGTTCTGCTTGATCCAACGATCAGAAACTCTAGGCTTATGAATAAGCTTAAAAGTGAAATGGGAATGATACCCAAGCAAGATTCAATTCCGTTCTACCGCAAGTTCTACAACATGCTAACGAATAAGGCGAATGACAATGCGAACAGTTAACTTGCAAGGCAAAAGAATCATAGCTACCTGCGCCTATTGCGGCAGTGAGAACGTAGGCATGACACGCTCCCCAGTCTGGAATGATGGGGAGTGGCAAGTGCCAAACGAGGGCAGTGGGCTTCCGTACACTCGCACATTGTTCCAATATGAAAGAGGGAATTCGATTGAATCTCAATACAGTCGGGCATACTGCCTGACCTGCACAGGTGACACTAGGATTATGTTCAAGACGTTAAGAGAAGACCATGATCTTTTTGAATCCAAGAGCAAGTACGTTGCTAATGTGATGGAGCGCATCCCCATTGGAACTGATGGCGGCTATGATTGCGTGTATTTTGATCGAGAATTTGATTCGATGGATGAGCTAGATCAGGAACTTAGCATCCAACTCTGGGACAGGAACTGCGTGGTCAAGATAAGCAAGATCATGGAGTTTGACACAGAAACGTGAGTGCGCTAATTTTAAGCCAGACCCAAACCCTGACACTTACGATTTTAATTAAAGGAGATTCGCATGATTGAAGAGGCCAAAACAAGCGATATAATCTGGGCTAGTAAACAATATCTAATTCACCAGTTCCCTTACTGGGGCGATGATTTTGAGGACTGGGGTGTCGAGAAGGTTCTTCAGCACATTTCCAATAACAAAATGGAGGTCTTAGAAGGCTTGGAGGATCGTGAGATAGCTAGAATGATACTGACTACAGCGACTAGCTTTCGAGAAGAGGCTAGACGGGAGGCTAAAGATATACTCATCAAGCTAACCGAAGTTTTAAACTCAGTATAAATGAACACCCTACAAAGCCCCATCCCTTTTGACTGAGGGGTGGGGCTTTTTTAGTTTAACTCGTCAATCGATTTTTCCACCTGAAAGTATTCTTTCTCAGCTTTTTCTAGCTGATAGTTCTCTTCCTCAATTCTTGAGGATTTAGAGATTTCCCCAAAAATTTTATCCCAAGAATTGTTAAAGCTAACCCTGTCTGTCGGGCGTTGTTTTGAACCTTTGCTCATTATATTTAACCTGTTAATATTTGTAGCATAACTCCCGGTCGTCCCGGTAGAGTTTCATTGCTGTTAAGTTGTTGTTAATAAGGGATACTGCAAACACCACAGACGCACAAAACACAGCCGTAGGTTATATCCTTACTGCTATTAACCTGCTCACAGTAAGGCCGTATTTCATGCATCTCCGCCCAGACAGTAGACTCGCATAATGTCGGAGTAGGTCATGCGAGGTAATCTAAGATTTTCCTGAATGTTTGCAGAACTTTTTTATCCTTAATGTTCAGGTCATCAACAACAATATCAAACACAATCTTCTCACCGCTATCTCCGAACTTATTGTTTATCCTTTTCATTGTACGAGAAAAAATCAGAAGTCCGTTGGTGTACTTGTCACCACTACCACCACCAAAGGTATCGCTCATGGAAGGAGTTTTGACAAAGACGTTAGCCCTTGCCGCTTGATTGAGAATCCATTCGGCAGTAGCGTGATGGCCTACGTCAATCTTCTTGGTTAAAAGTAACCGATCAATGTATAGCTGATCAGTTACCTTAACCCTAAGAAACGCACCGTCACTTTGCTCAAGCGAAGTTCTGTGCCGCTTGTGCAGTTCACTTGTGCCTGTCTCATTTACCTGAATATCAGAAATCCCAGTCATCGCCAGTCTCATGCCAGTCGTTGCTTCTACCGCCACTGCCGACACTTGGTACAAAATCACCGTAAGAGATATCAGAGTAACGCCCTGTTGGAATGTCGTAATCTAGATTGATCGTACCAGTTGTTCCCACCCATTTAAACCTGCACTTCCAACAATGAATCTCAACATTCTTTTCCTTGTCTAGATGTACAGTGATACCCAAGTCAGCCTTGGCAAAGAATGCCGCTGACCCTGAGATGTTCATCCCTTTAGGTACGGGCGTAGAACCATCCTGATTGGTCATCATCTTGGCAGGGTGAGCAATGAACCATATGTGTACATCATGCGCCCTAGCAAAGGTAACAAGGCGAGTAAGCATCTCATTGATGCCTTGATGCTCATTGTCTACCTTGCTGCTTTGTTGAATGTAATTGTAAGGATCAATAACTAAACCGCGAACACCCAAGCGCATTACCGCCTGCTTTGCCCTATCTAGGATGCTGTCGATGGTAGCTGAGTCACCACCGCGCTGCTCTAAGAATAAGAAGTGATCTGTTACCCAGTCAAGAGCCTCAGTCTTCTCGTCACTACTCATCCTTTCAGTTTTCCCCTCAAAGAATGGTTTGCCAACATACTTCTCAGATAACTTTGCAATGTGAAGTGGTGGCGGGTTCTCAAACGAAGCGATGGCGAACTTCCATCCCTCTCTTCTTGCCAAGTTAACCATAAGCTGATCAATAAACTCGGACTTCCCGCTTCCCGGAATTCCAGTCACTATACTTAACTGCCCCTGAACAACGGTGAACAATCCATCAACACTCGCAAGTCCTGTGGAAGCACCGCCAACAATGCCTTCAGTGTAAAGATGCTCGATATCATGAGTATAATCATCCGCAGAATAAACACCCTCAAGAGGTACAGGCTTGGCACTTTCCATCATCTTTCTGACAGCCTCAGCACCATGATGCTTAAGGACATCATTGGGGTCTTTGCATCCATTTGGATACTCAATAGTCCAACACTTAGCCCTACCTATTCTCCTCGCCAGTTCCTCGCTAAGGGCAATACCCGCTTCATCCTGATCGGTAGCAAGGATAATGCGTTCAGCCTTCTCTAGCTGTTCTCTAGCCGCCCAGACGTAGGCAAACTTGTTATCCTCTTCTGGATCAACCTTTCGGTTGCTCACCTTCTGAGGCGCACCATTAGGCACACTCACCACGTTCTCAAGACCTGATGATGCACAGGCTAGGAGATCAGTCTCACCTTCAACGATGAATATATCCTTGGCATCTTCTTTGACCTGATCAATGCCCCACAGTGTTCTTGCCGCCCCATCCTGAGTAAAGTTCTTACCCTGAATGGATCGCCACTTCACAGCCTCACGATCCCCGTAAACAAAACCAACTGCATCCATTTCACCAGACCCGTTGAAGTATTTTGTCCCTGAAACCACTGAGTAACTTGTTACAGATAAGGGGTCGATACTTCGGCTGAGTAAATATTCGTTAATAAGTTCTTGATTGGATGCGCTTGGCACTGAGATAGCCCTCACTTTTTGTGGTTTGACTTGCGTCTGAATGGAGGGCTTGTTGTAGCGTCCTGACAAGCCGCAGTGATGACATTGGTATAAACAATCGCCACCATCGATGGTCACACTAAGTGTTTTTATGTTTTTTTTCTTTCTTTCTGTACTGCATTCAGGGCATGGAACCCTGCAATCGTCATGGATATTTTCAAAGAAATATCCCAAGTCGGCTTCATTCATATTTGCACTCCACGGAAATATGTGATTATAATATCTTCTGTTAGGAAGATTCCTGTTTGAAATATCTTCCTAATTAACAGGAATATTCCTGTTACTAGGAATATTCCTAGTTGCTTACAATGTCATGTAACTTAAAATCATTCTCCACTCCTTCAATAATATCTCCAATCATCCTTTGTTTTTTTACGCCCCCCAACCTCAACGCTTCAATGACTTCCTCTCTTATTTTTTCATCATCAAGATTAATCTTTGAGCATATTTCTAGGTGATCACCTGAAACAAAATAATCAGCCGCTTCAAAGCTAATCTTCTCGTTCTTGTCGTAGACATCTCTCAATGCTTGCACGATCATCCTGCGGCACAACGATAATATGTGATCTTGGGGATTCTCGGTCAAGAGACCAGAAGATGTGTTTTTCTTTGACTTGTCTATCGTTGGCATAAATTTTCCCCTGCATACAGTCTAAAATAACGGATTCATCAAGGTCTGGTCTTCTTGATGCGTAATGGATGGTCATGATGACCGCTAGATCGCCCTCTAACAATTCAGGCAAAGCCTTACACTGCTGATCAAAAAGTTTAACATAGTCTCTCGCTTTCTTGCTTTTAATCACCGCAGGCCGTCCCCGTATAGTAACAATCTGTCTGGAGTTGGCCTTACTTGCGGGTTCACCTGTTATCGTAAAGTTAACTGTTGTCATATTTCTTTTCCCGTTGTAAGATGTATACTACTATATACCAATCAAATTATTTAACAACTAAGAGGGTAATTTAATGAGCAGGATAGGGAATTACTTAATCGAATCAGAAGAGAGCGGAGAAATACGTTATGACGATAGACAAAACCGATACATCCACAAGAAGCTTGGTACTAGAGGACAACATTCCTCCACCCAAGGATCGAAGGCTAGGGACGGGCATAAAAATGCCTCCAGACCTGAAGGAAGTGATGAATAACATGAGTGTTGGGCAGAGTTTTTTTGTTGAATCTACTGTTGAGGATCAAAAGCCTAAGATAGCTGCCATACGAGCAGCCATTAGTCGGTATGTTGATCGACCTGATTGTGAGATCAACGAGAATTGGTTGTTCTCCGTAAGAATGGAGAACGAACCATTCCGTCTGGGCGTAAGAGTCTGGCGCATGGAAGATAAGGAAGACTAGGATGATTGTCACTAACAACTTTAATCTACCTGATGTTGTTGTCTCTGCCTTAACGCAAGATGACTACACTAAAGGGAAATCTAATAGGTCAGTTACACAGCTTATCGATTCACCGCAGATAGCCATACTAGCTAGGGAGAACGCTGATGACATCAAACAGGATGCTGTTGACTTCCTTTGGTCTAGGTTTGGAACCTCAGTGCATACAATGTTCGAGAAGGCGGCTGAGGGTGCAGATCAGGTTATTAGTGAAGAAAGAATGTTTGCAGAAGTCTTGGGTTGGACAATATCGGGGGCTGTCGATCTGCAAGAGTTGAGTGACCGTGGGCGAATCGTCAGCGATTACAAGGTTACTTCAGTATGGTCAGTTATCTTTGCCAAGAAAGAATGGCATAACCAACTTAATTGTTACGCTTGGTTGATAAGAAAGTCTCATGGTGCTGTTGTTAAGCAGTTAAGAATTATAGCAATCATACGGGACTGGCAGCGCAGACGGGCAAGTGAGGATTCAACATACCCTCAATCACCAATAAAGATTATTGAGATTCCTCTGTGGTCTGATGAGGAGCAAGATGCTTATGTTGAAGGAAGGGTAAGGCTCCACCAAGAGGCTGAGTTTAAAAGGTTAACTGGCGGGGACATCGAGCCATGTACGCAGGCTGAGACATGGAAAAAAGATGATAGTTATGCTGTTGTGAAAAAAGGCCGAAAAAGAGCCGTTAGAGTTCTAGGCTCTCAGCAAGACGCTGATGAGTTCATGGACGCTATAGCAATTGAGCCTGAAAAACATTCTGTTGAAGTTAGAAGGGGCGAGGCTACCAGATGTATTCAGGATTGGTGTCGAGTCAGCAAATGGTGTCCACAATTTACAGGGGAGTATTGTTCGTGATTGGAAGCGACAAAGCTACATATTTAAAGATGGTGTCGATATGGTCGATCACCGATATACCAGACCTAAAGTCTAGACTGATTGGTGACACGTTCAAGTTTACTTGGACAAAAGGTTGGATCACAGACTTAGAGGCAAAGGTGTTTTACGAGCTAGAGCCTTTAGAGATTGTAGAGATTCTTGAGAAGTCGATTGAGATAGGCTTTAAGGAATCTGGTATAGCTTATAGAAAGAATTTCAAGGGGTTTACTAAGAACCCATTTTCAAGTCAAAACTAGGAGTGCGAAATGCCAAAAAAAGAACAGTATCCTGAAATAACTTTCAGGGCTATATGGAAAAACCTATCCGCTGTAGATTGCTCGAAGAATGCCAAGAGCAAGAACGGGCTAACTTACCTTGCTTGGAATGAAGCTTGGGCTTTACTCATGGATAATTATCCAGAGGCAACCTTTGCTTATCTAGACAACGAGGTCTATGCAGATGGATCAGTATCAGTTGTTTGTCAGGTGGAGATACATGGTCTTGTCAGGAGTATGTGGTTGCCTGTTATGAACTATGCAAATAAAACGATACCCAACCCTTCATCTAGGGATATTTCCGATAACAAAATGCGTTGTCTTGTGAAAACAATTGGGCTTTTCGGCTTGGGATTCCATATATACCGTGGACAAACTCAACCAGAAGATATGATTGATGACGCTGTTGTTGAACAAGTTGCAAGCAAGCCAGTGAAATCCAAGGCTGTTACGAAAAGTAACCCTCCCGCAGAAAGTCCTGCTAAGGCCGAAGTTGCTCCAGTTGTTGACTCGTCTGAGTCCTACTTAACATGGAAGGATTCTGATGCTCACTACTGGGTAGATCAGATGATTGAGGTAGCAACAAAGATGATTGACTCGCCTGATGGTCTTAGGAGTCAATGGCAAGCCAACAAGAAGACGATTGATCACTTAACAACTAACCATCTTGACGCATACAACATGCTTAAGGTGAAATTCACTGCACTATCTAAATCACTCGATAAAAAGGAAGGAAACGATGAATAAGCAATATCCGAAAGGCGAAGGCGCAATGTTTGCAAACGAGAAGCAGAACGAAAAGCAACCTGACTGGAGGGGTAATGTCGAAGTAAGTTCCGCTCAGTTGCGTGAACTCCTGTCGATGGCTAAAGCCAATCAAGCCAACCCTGTACCTGACTTCAAGCTTAAGATGCAGATTGCATCATGGAACCGTGTAGCCAAGAACACTGGCGCAGAGTACATGTATCTTAGCACTGAGGTTTATAACCCTGAGTCTGCTCCTGCTCCTGCCCCTGCTCCTGCACCTGCACCTGAGCAGTTTGACGAAGACATACCTTTCTAGAATCATGATTAAGCTAAATCTAAAAGAGAACAGCGGAGTGGTAGATATCCTTCTACCGCTCTGCAATCTTTTCCCCGAAAGAAGCCTTGCCTTGATGAACCTATGCTTAAAGTCTAAGCGAGGTATCTCCATAGAGATAAAGGGCATCACCAAGTCAAGATCATCAACACAGGAAAGGTACTACAGGAAATGGTGCGGTGAGTTCGCTAAATTTGTGGGCATGACTCACGATGAGATGCACGAAGAACTTTTGTGCAGAACATTTGGAAGTGAACACATTGCCACCACCCTTGGCGACATAAGACGGCCAGTAAAAAGAAGTTCAGAGGTTGGGACTGTAGAGTACTCCACTCTTATTGAGATGTTGATATTTACAGCCGCTGAATTAGACTTCCAAGTTCCTCCTGCGGAGAAACAGTGAGTAAGTCTGAATATTCTGTTACGCCCATACCAAAAAATCTTCTTGGGGGCTTGATGAGAAAGCATCATTACTTGTCAAAGGTATCCTCAGGGTTTAAAAGCGGATTTAATGTGGGATTAATTCACAGAGGAAAGGTTGTTGGCGGGTGCATATTCACTGGCTTTCCTGTTCCAGAGTTAAGTCAATCCTGCTTTGGTATGGAGCGAACGGATCAAGATGGGTTGTGGGAACTAAGCCGTTTTGTTTTGGAGCCAAGCCATCAAGCATCAGAACATAATCTGGCGACATGGTTTATGTCCAGAGCAATCAAGATGTTAAGAGCAGAGGAATTTGTACGGGCAGTCCTGAGTTACGCTGACAATGATCATCACAGTGGGGTCATTTACTCTGCATCTAATTTTAAGTATTACGGTCTTAGCGATAAGAAGAAAGACTTTTTTGTAGAGTCAATTCAAGACGATATGTTTGCAGGGACTCAGATGATCAAACATGTCAGAGGCAAGATGAAGGGTCTAAAAGGTGAGTGGAGAGATAGAAGCCAAAAGCACAGGTTCTTGTTAGTGTTTGACAAGAAACTCAAATGCAAATGGCAACCAGAAGTTTGGAGTAACCAATGACTATTACTGTATCTATCGTACTGAATGAAGCGGAACAAAAACTTGCAACCTTCCTTGCAACAAAAAGATATCAGAACGCCCGATCCAAGGGGATTAAGGATAACAAGATTGGCGATCAGTCCAACATGGCTACAGACTTAGAGGGCATGGCTGCTGAGATTGCTGCTTGTAGGCTACTTAATGTGTATCCTGACCTTCAAACAGAAAACATTCCAGTACACGACCTTATTACTGGTCAAGGCTATACCGTTGATGTGAAGGTAACGAAGTACGAGTCAGGCAAGCTGTTGGCTGTGCGAAACAAGATCAAACATCCTTCCGACTTCTATATGCTTATGATTGGCACATTCCCTACCTATCGGTGTGCAGGATTTGCCCCAAAGGATGATCTGTTGTGCGAAAGCACACTGACCGATCTAGGAAAGGGTGAGGGTCACGCCCTTAATCAATCCGAGCTTATACCCATCGGTATATGGTCAAAGATGTTCAACTAAACACTGGCACTACACTGTTTAGTGCGGTAGAGTAAAAGTTGGCGAATAAAAGATTCGGTGAGTGGTGGCATCGGGTTATTCCTCTTATCCCTCGATAAGCGCACAAAAAAGAGATTATGAAGCACCGTTCGCCAGACTCCCTATTTTCATGCGGTCAATTCTCTCAACCACCACTATTACAACGTCAGAGTGGGACTTGAACCCAAACCATCCCTTGCTGTTAACCTCTTATATATAAGGACTAGTAGAACTACCTATACAACGTGTCGAACACTGGTAGGTCTGCCTTGCGCTTCAGCACTGAAGTGACCTTAAGAACGTGCTTCTCTTTTGCGATCAACTCATCCGTTACTTCTTTCTTCCTTTCGGGACTTAAATCGGACTTCATTACCTTGCTCTTCTGGTTTCGTATGTATGTTAGCTGATTTGCAACATAGTTTACATTTCCCTTGAGGCCAAGCAAGACCTCTCTGCCTTCAAGATATCGCTTGTATTCGTCTATGCGTCCTTTCTTTTTAAGATCGTTTAATGTCGATGTAATCTTCCTTATTTCTTTGTGCAGTTCGTAAAAGTCTTCTTTTTGACCTGAGTTGTTATTTCTGGCAAAGAACCTTTTTATGATTGGGTACTCAGTCACGGGTCGGTTTGGCATCTGTATGCTTGGATCGCCCGACAAGGCTGTAGACCTCAGTGATGAGTCAACAATATCCAGTACATATGAACCTATTGTTCCAGTGTAACCTTTCATTACATGCTCAAGTTTGAGGGGATTAATGCCAAGAGCCTGACCAATCTCTGTAGCCGCCCTGTTTGTTGAATCCCTGTCAATAAATGCCGCCTCCATGTCCCCATCAAGATACTTAGAAACAATTGGGTTTCCAGTAAAAAAGTTGTGGTTCATGTATGCTTCAAGCAGAGGCTTCGTTATTTGCGCTCCAAGAGGATTGATTCCTAATGTGCCTGTGGTTGCTGTAATTGCAGACTTCAACGCTTCACGGCCAGTAGCCTCACCAGTTGCTACAGCCAATGCCTTCTCAGGGAATGTTTTAAAAATCAAACCAATTTCAAAAGGAATAGGCACTTTAAATGGTACGCCCCACGGAGTTGGTAGCAACCAATTGTTATCTCTGGTATGTTCGTCAGCGTTCTTATATTGCTCATCATCGCTAACCATCAAGAAGTACATAGCAGTTAATGAGGCTAACATAGCCCCGCGCAAGGCAACGATCTGTGCCTGCTTGCTTTTTGATAAATCTTTATTGGTTCCATAATTCCCTCTAGCCGACCTTACAAATACGTCTAAGCCCTGAAATCTTGCATTCAGGAAAGGAATAGCGGCTGTAACTACACGGGCAAGAGGGCTGTTACCTCTTCTTGAGAAGTTAATAACTTCAAGAGCCTGAAAAGCAGCTTCTGCTTCGTTTCCAGTTCTTGCAAGAACATCGTCATATACGGCCTTTCTGGTTGCGGCATCTGAGGCTGTTGTTGCTTCGCCAAGATAGTCCCAAAGCCTGAAGGCAATGTTTCGTACACTTCCATCTCCGCGTTTAGCCATCTCCTTTTCAAAGTCTTTAAACACATTGTCAGGGTCATTACCAAAGTCGTAACCGCCAACAACTCCGTACTTAGATAAAGCTTCTACCCCTGTGGTCGCATTTTTAAGTGTACTCCACACGGGAACAAAGTCTGATCCAGAGGTAACATATGTCGAGAGCGTATCTCTTAACATGTTAACCATCATGAATCCGGGGTCTCTTGTTATCATTTCCCGTAAAACTCTAGATGGTGCGCCCACAACACTTGTCAGCATGGTCTCCATACTACCGCCACCCATCAACTGCATAGATTCAAACATCAACGGGTCATCAATGGCAAAGTCTCTTTTCTTGCCGTTAACCCTAAAGCTAATAATATTATTTCCTTGCTGACCTGCGATTACCTCTCTAGCCAGTCCAAGGGACTTCATGTCTCTAACGATTCGTTGTTGGGCCACATTTCTCATGCCCATGCCGATAGCCGCATCTAGGTTTCTAGTTATTGCGTCAAGCAGGGGAACGGTTACAGCGGTGTCTCCTCCCTTTAACTCCTTAAATGTAGCGGCAGATGTCATGCCTTTGAATATTGCAGGCATTTTGTCTGGGGTATTGGGGTCTTCAGCTTGTCGATAGAACGGGACATAGTCAGCCTGATCCATCCATGTTTTAGCTGTTTCAGCATCAAGAACACCAGTATCTAGAAGAAACTCTACAGTCTTTGAGTTGTAAGCTTGCCAAGTGCTGAACCACTCCTCAATTATGTTGTTGCCGTTCTCATCCTTATACTTGTTGATTTCTGGCATAAGCGCGTCAAGGGTATCACCGTCAGCAGGTGTAGCTAGTCCTTTTTCTTCTCGCAGTCTTTTTGATCGTATTGCGATGGCGTAACCCTGCGCTAACTTCTCAAGATCAACACCGTATTTGTTTTGATACAATGGGGACATTACATCAATAAGACCCCTGTACTCTCTATTCTTGTGAATGAACTTCTCTACTTTTGTTATGCCGTTCTTGTAAGATACAAAGCCGCTCTTTATGGTTTCTGCTGTTATGCCTTTTGACCTGTCAGCAAACAATGCCGCAGCGAAAGCACTTGAATCAGCAAGAACATCTCTAAAGCCTAAGTCTGGATCATTGTAAATCTGCTCAAGCCTAGCGTATCGGTTGATTGCCTTGGCCTTTGCCCTGACAAAGAACTCACCTATTGCTCCTGTGTTTGTAACGTCTAGATAGGCTCTAGATGCAGGTGCAGTGGGAGCCGCTGTAACCGTTTGGTCTAAAGCGGCTTTTGCTCTTGGGCTGTACTCAGGTTGCCTTCTTAGGGACGAAAGTATTTCAGGGTCAGACAGCGTCAATCCGTCATTTGGATTCTCAGCAATATACTGGGCGCGAGGGTTTGATTCTGGGTTAACCACAGGAGTTAACATGTTAGGAGTATTTCTGGCTTTCTCTATATTCTTTTCAACGGCCTTCTCTATAGCACCTTCTGGTATTATCTTTCCTTCTACCTTTGGGTTAAAGCCTTTGTCTAGCCCTGCATTTTTTATAGCATCTTCTTTTGAAGAGACTTCTTCAGACTCCATAACCAAAGGGTCAAATGCAGCTACCGTAAGGCCATTAAATCCATCAACATAGTAGCCAGTATAGCCTGCATTTTTTATTTTGTTTTCGTATCCCGTATAATCTCGGCTACGCTGTAATGGGGTTCCTTTGTAGAAGCCTTCTGGGTCATTGTTGTAGTCGTACAGAAGACTAGCATCAACTTCAGCGGTATGCTTAAAGCGTCCTAGCCCCTGTTCCTTCCTATACCCGTTCTGAACGCCCGACTCGATACCAAAGTAGGTTCGTGGAGGGGCTGTGCTAATTCTTTGCTTCTCGCCTGCGGTGTTCCTGCTAAGGTTTGATCCCCAACGGTTCGGATCACCCCTTTGTAATTCTTTGCTCGCATAATGGGTAAGCTCGACTCTTCCGTTGCCATCGACTGCTCCCGTAAGCCCAGACGATGCATCTCCGATACTGCTCTCAAATCTTCTTCGTCTAACATCAGCACTAATCCTATTTTCTTCTGAAGTCCATATGGGCATAAGCCCCGTTTTTTGCACAGCAAACTTAGTCTGTTCTAGCTGTGCAGTTCTGTTGCTCTCGCCAAACTCACCAAAGTTAACCCAAGAGTTCTGGCCTCTAGTTTCGGTGGTCATAGCCCTTCTAGCTAAAGGAGAATACATTGCCGCATGGTTCTGCCAAGCGTTTTCTTCTCCAGTTGCTCTAAAGGTAGTACCTGACTTAACGTGTCCGTAGAAGTCATGCACTGCTCTGAACACATCATTAGCAAGGAGTGGAACACCGTTAATATCTCTGTACTGCGTTTCTGCCAGTAGCGGAAACTCGGAAACACTAAGGTCTTCAAAGTTTTGATCCGATGGCCCATATCCCTCTGTAGTAGGGAATACATAGAGATGGTTGTTCTTTTTAATGTCTTTGATGGCGTTAGACGGCTTGCCGTCATAAGGGTCTTCCTTGCCCATAAGCTCAACCTGCAAGCCTGTCTGCAACAGGTAGTCATACTGAGCAAGGGTCTCATCAACCAAGGCTTGATAAGCCTCTTGAACTAACGGGTCGTTAGGAGCGTGATCCATCAACTCGTATTCATCCGCTATCTCTGCCCCACGCTCTGGGTTAGCCAGAACATGTCTGTCAGGAGGCATATAATCAATGCCAGACTGTTGAGTGTAGTCTGTAGCGGCCTGTAACGCAGGCTCCCAAGGAGCAAATTGAAGTACAGAGGTGGCAGGAACATCAAGGTCAGGAGTCGTTCTTGACTCCATGATATCCGTCACAACAAAGTTCATCTGAGCCTGAGTGTCGGCCTCAGATATAGTCTCATCTAAGCCTTCAGAGTCGCTTATAGCTTGCTTGAAGGGTCGCTTAACATCTCCTTCTTCTGGCTGATCTGTCTGTGCAATACCTGCTCTTAAAGCCTGTTCCGCATTAAAGAAAGGCACTCCCTGTTGTCTTTCTGTCTCAAGGAGAGTTCTTATCTGCCCCCTAGACCTGCTCCCAATCTCTCCAGACTCTATGCCCTGTATGATGCTGTCGAATGAATTAAATCCAAAGCCGTTAATGGCACTCACTGACTTTGTATAGAAATCTGTTATTCTCTTTAGCAAGGTTCTTGGCTTTCCCGTCACTATCTTGGGGTCTGCCCTTGCCTCTCTAGTCATTTCGGCAATAGCTTCTTCCATCTGAACAACAGGGCCGACATAGCTAGCCTTTGCCGCATCCAAAAACGTCATCTTATTTCGGTTCTTTCTTGTCCCCGCAAGACTTGAAAGTAACTGCCATTCTTTTTCTGTCCACAAATCAAGCTGTCTCATGCCGTGGATCATTTCATGATCTAGAAGACGAACAAATTCAGCTTCTTGTTGCTCAGGAGACATATCTTTGATGCCTACCACGGTGTCAACAGCCATAAATATCGCTTTAACGTCAGGGGAATAAAATGCTTCAGTAATGCTGTTAGGGTCTTGGTTTATATCTTCTCTGACAGCACCCACAATAGGCTTACCTTCAGAGTCAAACGCCAGTTCGCCACTTACCTTATCTTTATATTGCGACTGCCTAACACCAAACACAAGCTCACCCTCAGCGTTCCTTGCAACATTTCGCAAGGCATAATCTATCCTGACCGGAATATCAGTAAGCCCAAAGGAATTCATCCGGGACTTCAGTATTGCTGTTAACTTGTTGATATCAACAGTAGGGGCAGGTGACGGGAGCATCAGTGGAGCTTGGTCTGATTGAATCTCAAGATCAGGCTCTACAGCCGTTTTAACTTTCTTTACTGGTGCAATATGCGCTTCAAGGGCATCAGAAAGGTCTTGAGCCTTCTTGAGAGCGGCAGGGTCAGTCATAAGGTCTAAGCCTATTGACTCAGCAATGCCTACAAGATTGGTTGTGTCGTTATCGTTCTGCCTAACAAACTGTAATGCCGACCCAAACTCAGCAGAGGTATAGCCGTTATGCTTAAACACTGGAAGGTTTGTTGGGGAGTCAAACCTTGGCAGAGACCTAATGCCTTGAACAAGAGCCTTTAACTCTCCCTTGTTCATCTCATCTATCTTTTTACTTCCACTTGCTTTTACGCCAGTGAAGTTCTCAGCTAACGTGCGTATTGCAGGGGAGTCAATGTCGTTAGTGATGTTATTTCGAGCAAGGGCATCCCTAACAACATCTGAACTGGCAGTGTAGTCTACCTGAGTAAGCAGGTCTCTTACGCCCTGAATGACGCTTAGATCAATGTCACTGTTCTCTAAGACTACATCTCTAGGGTCTATCCCTAGATTCTTATTAAGCTGTGAAGCGTATTTCTGAGCATCATATCTGGTTGCAAACTTTACTTTTGACCTTCTTTTTCCGGCCTCAAGCTGTTCTAATGCCTCACCTTTTGAGACCAGTTGTCCCGCACTATTAAATGTTGAGGAGCTTGGTGGACGGCCAGTTATGATGTCTCCATTCTCGGAGACCAACACAAACTCATCTTTCTTTGTCTTTTTGTTAACGACTTTTTGGGTCTTATATATTGCAGTCCTAAGAGTTTCAGGCCGTCTAATTAAGAGTCCAAACTTACCTCTAAGTACAGCCTTGGCTTCGGCAGGGGTAAACTTGTCTGTTTCAGGCAGTCCATCTCTAACGCGCCTTGCATTTATCTTTTGAGATGCCGTTAGCTTTCTGGCGGGGACACCCTCAGCAACCAAGTCTGTAGCTCGACTGCCCTCTTGATATCCTTGTGCAATAGTAGTTCCTGCCGCAGAGTCTATCTCGGATGCACTATATAGCGACTCATCAGGGTGGAGAATAGTATCGCCATACTCAACAAGTGTACGCTTAACTTCAGGAGAGTAGCTATCTGGAGCGGTATTGATAACCTGTGCAACAGAGTTAAGGACTTGGTTGCTAAGAATTTTTTCGTTTAAGCTACCCGCTAGAATAGAAGCGTCTTCTATGGAGTTAACATTTCGCCCAAAGGGTGTTCTTTTTCCATCTGGAGATACATGAACAACCTGATTGGGAGACACGCTTGGATTTTCTGCGCTAGGCATGTCTACTTCAAACTTGCCTGCTGTAGGGAATGACCTGCCTAAAACACCATATATGTGGTTTGCGTGGTCTAATGCGGGAGCTTTCTTTCTGTTAGCCTGTAGGCCTTCTGACTGGGGAGCAAGCTCTTGAATCTGCAAGTTAGGATTTGGCACACCGTTAACAGATGTTTTTATCTCCTGCGTTGTTCCGTCAGGCTTAACGTCAATGACGTAGCGAGTTTCTACCTGCCTGCCTTTAACTGTAGTTGTTCTAACTCTTTCTTCGGCTTGGTAATTCTCAACATCTTCTGGGTTAGTAGAGTCAACAACATCTATATATCTGTTTCTTCGTTTCGTAGCATACGGAACTGTTCCATCCTTTCCTTTAAGCGGGTTAACAATCTCCAGTTGCTTGGTAATCTGCTGAGGGCTTGGTGGGTCTATCTGAGCAGGATCAATACCCGCTACTTCAGGCTGAAAGTCTAAAGCTTGCTCTTCTTGATTTCTTTGTTGAGCCTCTTGCTCCTCTCTTGCTTGGAGGTCAGACACAGCTTGCTCACCCGCAACAATCCGCTCTTCTTTGGATTCTCGCTCTAGTCCTTCTCTGTCCTTCTGCTGTTGGGTGGCATATCTGCCTCTTCGCAAGGCAATGCTAGTCAACACCATGTCAGCAACAAAACCACTGGCCGCGCCAACAGTAAACTCATCAGACTTAAGCAAGTCTGCCATTGAGTTGTTGACAGCAAGGTCTTCGTTGTATATTCCACGCTCAATTGCGTTCTGTGCAATGTTAGCGGTAACTTCTTGAAGTCCTTCAAAGCCACCAGACTTAAGGCCGCTAAGAAGTCTTGATTTAATGTTGTCTTGAACTTGCTTCGGTGCGCTCTTGCTAATCCTGCTAAGAAGTCTTCCCACTGGAGCCATCTCAGTAAAGCCTACTAGCGTACCAAGGCCTATGGATGCATCTTCTTCGCCTTCAGAGACCTCAATACCTGCATCTCTAGCCGCCTGTATTCTCTGTGCTTGGTCTCCTGCACCTGCACCACCTGCAAGCGTTAATCCGCCTGCTAACTGTGTTGTACTCGCGGCTTTACCTGCAAGACCTGCAAGCTTTACTGCACCTGCGGGTGTAAAGAATGAGGCAAGCGAACCAAGGCCTTCACCAAACTTGGTAGACCATTCGTCTTGATACTTTACATCAGACTTAAGGAAGCCTTCATTGACGGCATTACGCCCCTCTCTAGCTAAACGAACAAGCTCGTTGTCATCGCCACTGTCTATTAGATCGTCAAGGCCAATAGCGTTAGTGCCTGCGTCAGCAAGCTCCGCTAAACCTTCGGCAGCACTTAAAAATGAACCTGCAAATCCGCGAGGAATTGCTTTAGCAAACTCTATGCCCTGATCGACAACACTTGTTTTTAAGATGTCATTTTCAATTGCATAGACTATCTCTTCATCAGTCATTGCATCATCAAAATCAACTAAGCCAAATCCTTCTACATCAACTGTTCTGGGCATTGGGGTCTCTTTACGTTATTTTTTAAGGCCTGTTTCTTTGCTGTAGCTCATGTTTCCGCCTGCACTAGACGATAAATTCCCACCAGTTAAGCCAACATCCGCGCCAGTGTTTAACTCAAGCACTGGGAGGCTAAGAGCTTTTCTTAATTTGTTTTCATATTCAATCTTCTGTTCAGGAGTATCAACCGAGCCTCTATCTTTTAGATATGAAGCCATTAAAGTCTGTAGCCTATAAGAAGCCGTCTCTTGCGTTCGCTGTTTACGAGCTGCTGATGAATCCTCAAGGGCTAACCGCCTTAAAGCTCTGTCTTCTGCCTCGCCAATACGATCCAAACGCTTATCTTCTCTATCTAGGCTCTGCTCATTAATAGCGTTCATTGCTAGACCTGCATCCTTAAGACCACCTGCTGTGTCTCCTTTGGCGATACCTGCGCCCAAGGCCATGAGAGCCATAGAGAATGCCTGTTTTTTATCACCTTCAAGGCCGAACAAATTGCCTAGCCCAGAAGCTCCAGAAGTTATTCTGTTTTTCTTAACATTAGCATCAATATCCGATTGAGAGCTTTTGTTTCTGGATCTTTCTATAGTCTGTTCAGCAGATCTTACAACAGGATCGACACTAGCTTCTGCAACAGCATCGCCACTAACCTCTGCATCAACTTTAGGTTCAATAACGGCAGGGTCAGTTTGTGGAGTAGCGTTTATGTTTGCTTCTACAGGATCGTCACCCGCAAAAGCAGAGGCGGCTGAAGAAAACTTGTCAGAAAGGCTAGGATATCTAAAACCTTTATCTACCGAATCTTGCCCTGTCATTCCTCTGTAGATGTTTTGAATGCCTTCAGTTACAGGGGCTATAGCATTATATGCCGCATCGTAGGGAACATTAAGTACCCGATTAATCTGAGATACTTGAGGGCCAACAAACTGACCAACATCATAAGAAGACGGAAGGTTTTTAGAGTTAAGAAAATCTCCCACTTCCCTTCCGCTAGGTAACTTGTCTCCTGCCGCAAACACAGACCTTAGCAGGCCTTTAGCTGAGTCCTCTCCCCTGTCAAGTAAGCCTCCAAGACCTCTCTCCGTTGATGTTTCTGCTTCTGCTTTTGGCGTATAGCCACTTAATATTGCTGACTCGGCATCTACAAGCCTAGATTCAGGAGAGTTCATGTTTAAAAGGTTATTAATGTAGTTGCTTTCGGGCATCTCTCGCCTACCTAGCATTTCGCTAAGGCTCATTTCTTTACTAACCACTTCTGGCATATTAATGCTAACTGGTTCAACATAGCCATCAGCCGGTGGATCGCCTACTGTAGCTGAATTGAGGCTTGCGGAATTGCTATCCTCTATTACTGCATTAGAGAATTCGTTACCTAAATTCTGGCTAAGGTTTAATCTTGTGTCAGTGGTTCCCGAAAAATTAGGATAAATTTCAGAAAAAGCCTGAGATAATGGCGATTTTATATTATCAAAAATGTCTAATATTGATGAGGTTTCACCACCTCTTGGAGATTGACTAGAAACTAAACTTAAAACGTCTTCCTTGCTAAAGCCTCGGCCTTTAAGATTAGAAAATAGAGAAAGCATTTGATCTTGTGGGGTCATACCGCCTCTCTGCATACGAACAACACCACCACCCGCATACTTACGCATAAACGGAGTCATTCCCCCGCCATATGCTTGCATGGGCATAGGCTGTCCCTGCATGGGCATAGGCTGACCTTGCATCATCTGAGGGGGCTGTATAGAACCAATCCCTGCTTGGGTTATTTGATCTGCTATAGTGCCTTGAGGCTGTTGCTGATCAGAGCCTTGAAACTTCTTACGCATGTCGGTTCTGCGTTGAATTTCAGACACAACTAAAAACTGAGGAACATTCCCAGAGGGTCGCTTGGCTTCTTCTTGTAGTCTACGGTCATCAAGTCCCTTGATGAGGTCTTCTTGCTCTAATATATTCATTAGCTTATCACTAACCTCTTAATTTAGTTAACCCATTGCGTTGTAGAGACCTACACCACCAATACCTGCACCAAGTGCTTGAGAATAAGGACTTGCACCTGCGCCAAAACTTGCTGTTGTGCTTCCTGCGGTAATCGGCACTCCTTGTAACATGTTGCTAAGAAGACCAAGCTGCTCGCGGCCAAACGACTGTTGACGCAAGAAGTCTTCATAGCCCAAGTCCATACTACGTTGATCCATGCCTCTTTGATTCTGACCTGCCGCTTGCAGGTTACGAAGCCTTTCTATGCCCATCTTCTGGCTTTGACCGCCAAGCTGACCTAGCATCTCAGAAGACCTTAGCATCTGATCTCTGTTCGCTCTGTCTGAATCGATACCCTGCATACCTAGATTTGCTCTATTGAGCATGTTCTGGTTGTTGGTGTCTCTTGCTTGCATTCTAGCCACATTCTGAGCCTGATTAACTTTTTCTTGAATCTCTTGAGCAGACAGTTTAAGCCTAGCACCTTCTTGTTGCGCTCTCTGGTTAGCTTCAAACACCGCCCGATCTTCTTGTTGTTGAGCCATTCTAAGCTGTTCGTTCTGACCAAAGTTAGCCTGTCTAAATTTCTCTTGAGCTTGCCTAGCGGCATCGTCCATTTGTTGTGCAGTCATTCCCATAGAAGCAGCTTGCTGTCTCGCTTGCTCTCCCGCTTGGAATGCTTGAACATCCATCTGTTGTTGAGATTGACGGTTTTGCTCTGTTGTACCAAACGCACCTTGGCGTAACTGCTCTGCCTTCTGCATGGATGCATCACCCGCTACACCTTGCTGTAAACCCACCTGCGAAGCTGAAAGCCTAGCCGCACGATCAGCCTCAAAAGCCTGTTGCGCTTGAGCAAAGGATGCTTGATCGCCTCTAGACTGTATATCTCCTAACTGTTGCTGAAGATTCCTGTCTTGCTCGGCAAGCATGATAGCTTCTCTGTACCCGCCTAAGCCTCCAGACTGTGCCGCTTGCGATGCAATTTGATTTTCTTGAATGTCAGCCGCTCTTTGCACTTCTCGCTTCTCAACGTCAGTAACAAGTTGCTGATAAGGGTTCATGTAGTCTTGAATTACGCCTGTGTCAGCAAGTGTTCCTGCCTCAAAGGATGGCCCTGTATTGAACTGCCCGCCATACAAGTTGTTTAGGTCTCTAGCGGAGTAATTCTGATTTATATCTCCCGCAAAATATCCCGGATCAAAGTTACCTGCTTGATATTCATTATCTCGTTGCCCCGCCTGATAACTTTGGCCCATGTTTCCTGCGTCATACCTTGAGTCTATATCACCCGCAAAATATTCTGAGCCTTGACGATTTGGTCGGTACTGGTTAAAAATTGAACCTGCTTGATTTGGGTTCTGTGCGCCAACCTGAGAAGCAATGTAGGAGGCTTGATTGAACTGCTCAGGGTCACCCTGCATAGCCATATCAGCCATGCCCTGCATTCCCGCATTCTCATAGTCATTAAAGTCGGCTATACGTTGGCCGGGATATCCTTCATACCCACGCTCACTCTCGTATGTAGCCCGACCTAGCAGGCTCTCATAGAACGGTCTTGCGTACTCTGGGAGGTTGGTTGTTGTCTGCTCAACCTGCTGTGTGCCGCTGCTTCCACCACCTTTACTCATTTATCAATCCTCTTCTCATACACTACATAAGATTGCTTGAAATCATCTTGATCAAGCCATTTCCAGAACCCTTGCCTTGCAGTGGCCTCTATTCCATTACACCCTGTCTCTTCAGCAAAAGAGTTAAATCGTTCTAGCATTTCCCACACCCAATCATTAAATCTATCGCCACCCAAAAACTGGATAGCAAGCATCTTTTTGCTTGGGTAATTAACTATTTCAGTAGTACCTACGCCATCAATGTTTTTATCTTCATCAAAAGAGAGCCAGAGTTGTTGTTGCCCACTGGCAATAACGTCAAATAGAACCTCCATAGTCCACCGACCATTTGATCTGACAACAGCGCGTTCTAGCTGTTTTTCAACGTCAGGCCAAAGCGCGTTTAAATAATTTGTAGGGGCTATGGTTATAGTATGAGTAATTTTTCTGGGAGCCTTCTTGCTTTTAACTCTAGGCTCTCTAGATATATCTCTCATAGGGGCATTTTCTTTTCTGGCTGTAGTCTTCATGCAGGTAAAACTCCTCCAGTTCGCATTGGTGCAGGTTGCGTAGTAGTTCCAGTTCGGGTCTGCCTTACTCTATCGAGCATTCCATCTAACTCTTGTACTCCACCATCAGTGCTTCCATCTCCTAAACCAGACACAACATCAGCAGGAACGATGTATTCTCCGGGGCTTACAGCTACTGGTTGTTCAGTACCAATCATACCATTAACCATGTCATCCATGCCTCCCCCTTGACCCCTTATTACGCCCTCAGTTTGAGCGTTAGGGACTACAGATTGGAGTGCTTTTTCGCGTAGCATTTCAAATGCTTCTTGCCCGAACTCACTGATAAACATGTTAATGATAATGTCGGCTTCTTCTTGCGAAACCTTACCCAAGACGGCAGATATTGTTTGTTCAACTAATTGAATTTCAGGGTTTGGCGTTACTCCCCCTTCTTGGAAGTTATAAGTTTTAGGATCAGGCTGAGGAAATCCCATTTCCGCCCCTAGACCTGAAGCAGGCATTTCTTGCGGAGGCATTACAGGGCGATTATCAACCTGTGGAGGCTGACCTTGACTGGATAGCTGCATAATCATCTGCATTACAGCTTCCTCTCCGTAGATACCAGTTGCCTTCCTAAGCTGTTCTACTAGAGCAGGAGGTAGCTTTTCAGCAGTGATCCCTTGAGCAAAAGCATTAGCAACTTGACTTGCAACACCCATGACCTCCTGCTCAGTCATCATCTGCATACCGCCACCATCCATGCTTAACTCGCCTTGCATCCGCATTTCAGGGCCGTAGCCATTGGCTGAGGGCATAGCCGTAGGAGCCATCTGCTGTGCATTTGGGTCAATGTCTGCAATACCGCCTTCAGCAAAATTTAAACCTCCTACGCCTGCCATTGAAGATCGAATTCCCCCAAGACCATATATAGGCACAAGAGGCTCTTCTGTTCCAATCAAATCTATTGCTGATTTTGCGCTATCTCGTGAAGACTGAGCCTCCCTTGCAAGACTTGCTATGCCTGTTGCGGCTTGAGGGTTTGCAATGCTGTCCATGTCAGCAGGAGTAAATATTGGCGTAGCTGTAGCTGTTGAATTAGCTATTGATGCCAACTGATCAGGCATTACATATGGCTCAATGCTAGACTGGCTTGGGGTTCCGTTGGCATTGTAAGGGTTCACACCGCCCTTGTTTGGCATCATCCCTATTTGGGAATCTACGCCTGTCGATGGGTTGATACTGGGTTCTACTTCAGGTTCCTCAACTGGAGGAACAGGTATTCCTGCTTCTTCTGGCGTTTGCCTGAAGTAGTTAATCTCTCCTGTGAAACCTGCTCTTGGGTCTCTTCCTTGAGCAACTAATGCATCTGCTTCTTTTTGTAATTGATCGGCAGTGACAACATTTGCAGGGCGTAAAGTTCGTTGAGTTTCTCCCGGTTTTTCGGGGTTCCCACGACCTGTTAAGTATTCTGACAAGCCGCCAGTAAACATACCTACAGTTTGAACACCATTCATCTGACGAGCATACTCATTAGGGTCTATAGATACTAGACCACCACCTGCATAGCCAGAGTATCCGTAGTCTTGTTTTGCTAGGCCAATAGATGCATCTCGTACAGCAGTGGAGCGATCAAGGGTAGCTTGTTTGTCTGCCTTCATCTTGTTAACTGCGTCTCGAAAATCATCTTTAGCCATGTCTTCGCCCCTCATTCCTTCGCCTACAGCGATAGGAAGTATAGATTGAGGAGTCATTAACTGTTTTCCAAACTCTCCCGCAAACTTCATTGGATCGCCAGAAAAGTTCTCAGCTACGTTTTTTCCTGCTTGTGATGTTAATGCGTCTACATTACCTTGCTGAAAACGAATAGACTCTGGATTAAAAGATATATCGCCAAATGGTAGATCACTAGCCCCCGATACTGTTGACTCTGTGAAAGCAGGAGCGTTAAGCACCTGACTTCTGGCAATATTATCCGCAGTGGTAGCACCAGTGTTTGCAAGATTTGTAATTGATGCAAGCTCGCCACTAGAGTCAGCAAGTGCTGATGCAGATTCAACTACAGCGGGATCAAGAGCCGCAGATGCACCCTGTACAGCACTACCTATACCATAGCCTGAAATACCCGCCATCAAGCCTTGCTTAATGTCACCAGTAACGGCTGTTGTTGCAAGACCAGAGCCAATTGCGCCCATCGCTGTTGCGCCAAGACTTCCAAGACCTAGACCTGTAGCCAAGGCTCCTCCCGCTAAAGACGAACCCGCCAAGCTTCCAAGTAATGGAGCTAAGAAGGGCAAAAACGCTTCTGGTTGCCCTGTCATGGGATTTCTAGTTAGAGACCCTGTGGGGGATAGAGATGCTAACCCCTGAACTTCAACTGGATTCATGTGGACAAGCATACTGTCCCCATATCGACCGTGAGTTGCCATCTGCTCTGCCGCACCTTGCATAGGTCGATTCATCATTCGTTGGTTGTTCATTAGCTAGTCTCCACGCCAAAAAGGTTAAAACTTACGTTAGCTGCACTTGCATAGACTTTCATAACATCGTTCTGCCCAAGACAAATACCGATTACCACGGTCTGAGTAGTTTCAGCCGCAAGTGATTGATTATAGAATAAAAATTGCTTATCGTCTGCGCTTGCGCCTGCAACATGGACGCTAACTCTAAACGTGATTGCACTTCCTGACCTGTTACATATAACAAGAGAGCTTACCGTTGTCTGGGTAAGGTTTGGTGCTGTGTATAAAACAGTTACCGTGGTAGCCGATACGTCTAGCTGACCAAGGATTTTGATTGCATCACTCATGAAGCACCCATTAGTAAGAACTGAAACCTACGCAAGGCTAAAGAGCCTGTCTTGTCGCTTTGCCGCTTTGCTATAGTTATCTCGTTATCTGCATTTGACAGGGCAATCTCTAGCGTTTTGCGAGTAATATTCTCGTCACGCTGACTGTATTCTACTGTTGCAATTGGCAGTGGTGTTTTTACTGTAGCCATTAGCGTCTACCATCCTGCCTGACATCTATCCTAAGCGTTCCCAGTCTCCACCCGTAACCTTCGCCTGTACTTTCAACGCGAATTACTGGATGTCTTGACCTTGCTCTTATGTGAGATTCTGTCGTGGAAGGCGTTATCGTAGTTGTTGCAAGAGTTGATGCGTCCTGCAAAGGATAATCTTTACCCTTAATAGTCATCGCAATGGATGGATCAATTCCTTTAAACGAGAAATCTGGAATAATTCCTGTCATAAACATAAAGACATTGCCTTCACCAATCTCAAGGTCACCCGACTCTACATAGGCGGTTAATGGCTGACCGTCATCATCAAAACCTTTCTCATGCTCATAAAGGTAGTTGGCGTTAGTGTCAGTAATGACAGAGGTTGCTATAGGAAAGTCTCCCAAACCAGAGTCATACCATGCGCCTCTAGTTAATGTCCCTATAGCCCACAGATTCTCTTCGTAGTTATAAGTAACGTAGTTTGTTATCTCTGTGTTGCCTGTCCCTATAGGGTAGTACCAAGTAACCTCTGAGTGCGCTGCGTTTTCCGCAGCAAACACCTTAAAGGCTTGGCCGACATTTAGGTTTGAGAAAACATAGTCTTTTACAGAGCATGGCAACGGTTGTACTGATCCGTTGTAAACAAAGAATCCGCCCTCGTCCATGAAAAACACTGAACCCCTAGCGTTAACCGCAGCATTGGGGGATATCATAGAGGTGTCGGTGCTTATTGTTGAGAAGTCAAATACAAAGGGAGGCCCGACAAACCGCATCGCGTGTAAGCTGACATCTGTAAATACTAGTATCTCTTCTCTTGCCTGAACAGCACCAATGATTATTGACCCTGAGTTTATTCTTACGCCACCTGCCGTATTTGTTGCTCTAGGTGTCCAGTCAATTGCGCTCTGTTGATCAGAAAACCTTATGAATAGTGGGTCAATGGCTGTAGAGCCTAAAGGGTTTGTTCCAAAAGCAATAACATGCTGATCAATGTCAGATACCATTACCTGAAGGGCAATCGTAGGGGCGTTAGACTGACCTGAAATGGAAGATAAGCTTACCGCTCTGTCATTCAGACCTCCTGAAGTGTCATGGTAAAAAACACCTCCACCTCTAACATTAAATACTAAGTCTTCACCAAAGTTGTCTTGGCTGAAAAGTCTTAGTTGGTTTCCTGAGCTAATTGCGCTTGCAGAACCCCATCCCCCCGTACCCCACGCTGATGCGCCAAATCCTGTACTTGAAACGTAAGCGTTAAGACCCGTGTTGATCTGATAAGCTGCAACAGTGTTGCTTCCGCTATTGCCAGAATCGCTGCCGTTAGCAGTTACTGTATTGCCTGACGTATCTTTAGCTATAAAAGTATAAACGCTTGAGCTAGATACGGAGGTTATCTCATACTCTTGATTCAATACTGCGGCTGTAATTGTTCCTCCCAGTGTCGCGGCATTTGTAAAAGTTACAAAGTCATTAACAACAGCCCCATGACCCGCTTCTGTTGCGGTAATAATAGAGGAGCCATTAGTTGCGGCAAATGCAGGATCGCCTGCTGAGGTTGTTAGCCTTATAGGTGTAACGTCATTAAAACTAATGCCTTCAGATATGTAGAACTTAAGATGCGTTCCTATGCCTATAAATTTTGTAAAACCTAAAGATGCCCATCGATGTATAGACCTGCTTACACCTAAGTAAGAGACAGTGCTAAATTTCTCCCATCCTCCTATTTTTTCAGGACGGCCTTGCCTAAATCTTATCTTGTCAGAGTCGTACCAACCCTGATCCGCAGTGTAGTCTGTACCTTCCTTATTAACTCCGGGAGAAAACTGCAATTTTGTTAACATCTTATTCTCCGTTATTAGCGACTATATCGCATATTGCGAGGGCCGAAGGGTGAACTGTTCTGACGAGCAGGAGTTATATTGGGCGATTGATTAAGCGGGATTGGCATAGTGTTGTATCCTCCCTTAGACGGCATCATTGCAGATTGAGGCTGCTGAACTGGTATAGACATTGGCTGAGGAGCCGCAGGAGCAGGCATAGGCCTAACCATTGACATAGGTGTAGGCTGAGGCTCAGGTGATTTTGGCAGTGGCCCACCGATTGTCATGTAATCAGTACCATAACCAGAACGCATGTTAGGATCATATTGTCCTGCAACATTATACCCGCCTGTTTGTTGCTGAACTGGCATAGGCCCATAATTTCCACCTTTTGATGGATTCATAGGTGGTTGAGGCTGAGGCTGCTGTACTGGTGCAGGTGTAGGAACTCTAAAGCCACCTTGGCGATAAGGATTGCTGTAAGGCTCGCGATAAGTATTGTTGCTTGACGCAAATCCTCCTCCTTGACCCTCACCTCCAGTCGTTGGTACTCTTCCGCCTTTGCTCACTGATATTCTCCAGACCTAATCATACTGGTGACTTCTAAAGCCCTATTTCCAACTTGTTGACTCCAACGAGAGTCCATGAATTCATTTGCAGCTTCTTCGTATTGTTTCTTAGACATTGCTTTTAAAGCATTTTCAAACTTCCTAAGTACAGTTTGACCTAGATTAAAGGAAATATCTATTAAAGCATCTTGCCTTACGGAGTCCATTCTGGAGAACCACGAATATTCATCCTCAAGTTCTTTTCTTACTCTTGAGATGTCATTACTAAGAAGGTAGTTTACTTCTCGATCATCAAGCCCTAGCCCTGTCTCTGATATGTTACGCCCTACGCCAATAGTCTCGTAGCCGCCTGAACAAACATAAACTTTGCTTCTAACACCTTCATGTCTTTTCAGCATGTCAACTAGGCCCGACTCTTCGTTTAACATTCCTGTCATCCTATTTAATAACTCCAAATAATATTAACGCCAAGTATAGTGCGGTAGGCAGTAGAACTAGCCCTCCTGTACCCCAAAGCAATATAGACCAAAAAAGTGCTATGTTGGCTGCTTTTTTATGCTTGCGAGCGCGTTCTTCTTTGTCTCTAGCTCGCTTACATTCAGACTGAAATTGTAGCCAGTCTTTATACATGTCTGCCCGTCCTGCATAGATCATGTATTCTTTAAGCCATTCTTCTTGCTCTTTGATCTTTTCAAGCTCCATGAAACACTGGAGTTCTTCTTTGCCCCCACCCTTCTGAGCTTTCTTAATAATAACTGACTTGTTGTCAAAGTACTGCGTTGCTTGAGCCGACACATCGTATAGTTCTTTGCCGTTGGACAGTGCGCTTTTTATAATGTTAAAGGCAGCATTAGCCGCTGCTATCTCGGCTAACATTACTTCTCTCTCTGAACGCCTTTGGACTTCTCAAAACTCCGCATGGCCCCCATACCCAACATACCCATTAGGACTGGCGTTAGTAGCGAGCTGTCAACTTCTGGAACGGAGAACCAAATACTTAGCACCGGAGATAAAATCGTGTTGTAAAGTAACGCCAGACAACAGCACCACCCAACTGCGGGTCGCCATCCCGAAACAAACAGGGATGGATTTGCAGCTTCGATCTTAGCGATCTCTAATTGAGCCAAGGCGTTTTCACTAGCGGCCTTATCTGCCATTGTAGAAATCTCGTGCGCTAGAGCATTCTTCTGATCTTTATCTTCAATAAACTTATCTAAAAGCCCTGTAACTGGGCCTATAAGACTGGATAGGATAGCCATCTATAACCTCTCGACAATAAACAACCCAATAATTAAAGGGTAGATGCCCCATAGCATAAGCTCAGACCTTTTAAACCTGTCGCTACCCGCATCTAATCGTTTTTCTATATTTGCATACCGCACAGTGCATTCTCTCTCATGGGCTTCAAGTTTTAGTAACGCTTCTTTGACGGTTGCCATTTTGGAGCCTTTTAATCGTGTATTCTTTAAGGCTCAGTAGGCCAAGTAATGTCGGTAGGAAAATTTGTTTGGCCTGAAATGTCTCGCAGTGCTGTGCGGTATGTAGCCCAAGAAGTTTTTACTGCGGTCGTTAATGCAGTGTCCGAAATTTGTGTCCAGTCGCTGTTCGCAAGCTTCATATCACGTTCGGCTCTTGCCGATTCCGCTGCTAAAGCTATTTCGTCTGCTGTCATGTTTCTTACAACCCAACCAAGAGTCCACACCGAATTAACCAACCTCGGCAAATCAGCACAGTCAGCAGTTTTGTTATGAGCCATTGTTGGACGGCCCTCTATAGCAACACGGTAAATGCCGTAGTCCTGCTCAAACCTTTCATCCGATAACAAAACAGGAAAGGAAGTGTTAGGATTGTCTTGCTTTAATTTTCTAAACGAATATGGATAAACATCTATCGCACCGTTTGTTATTTTTACTCTCATGTTTTAAGTCCTTAAGAAAGTTCTATTTTATGCCCGTTTCCATCCGCGCTAGGCGTTGTAAATGAGACAACATAGTCTAGCGAAGTGGGGTCTGAGTAATCAATTACTTTGATTTTTCTGCTTTGATTTGGGCCTGTTAAAAATAATAGCTGTCTTACAGGATCACAGCGTATCGTTTTTGACTGGTTATTACCCCCTACAAAATCAGCGTGTAAAAGCGTATCCTTTAAAACTAAGTTGGTGGGATCAGTAAAATCTATAGCAGATACATATCCGAACCGACTGTATGTAAAAAACAATCTATTTGTAAGGTCGATGTCACAGGTAACGGGTGACGCAATATTAGTAGTATCTCGTATGCTATCTGCCAACACTATACCCGCATTGCTAGCAGTGTTAGCAGAAACATCTACTGCCCACATAGAATCATTAGCATAGTCTAGACCGTAAATAATTTTAGTTACTGGATCAAATCTAGTATGGTCTGAAAAACCCGTTCCCGAACTAATGTAAGGGTCTGTATTAGCAATACTAATCGTATTGCCAATGCCGTAGGGGTAACTATTCCCAAAAACTGGCTCCTCTCGATGCACATTATTACCAGATGCATAAAATGTACTTGCATCTTCAAAGTCAGCCGACAAAGAAGTTACTTTATTAGCAGACCCTAGTGGGTTTAAATGAGTATCAGTAAACGTAAGGTCTGTTGGATCAGAATAATTGTATCTTGAAAATCGGTTCATTTCTTTCATGGCTAAATAAGCGTTTGAATTTCCAACGTCCAAAATCATTGAACTTGCGTTTGCTAGTTTATTATCTTGGCTTGTCAGAGAGTCTGTAACACTAAGGTCTGTTGGATCACTAATGTCTACAAGCCACAGTCCTATATTAACAGCAACAATACAATAAGGTATTAGTTCGGCTGTCCTATCTATTGCTGTAGGGCCGGGACTATACCAAGCAGCATTGCCATTTAAACTCCCGGGATTAAATGAGTCTATTACAGAAATGTTATTAATGTCTTCTATATTCAATGATAAGGCTGTAGTACCAAACTGAAAAAGACGAGTAAAAGGTTCGCTTCCTTTTGATTGGCAAGCCATAATAAGCTTATCCGCTACACTACTCATTATGCCATCGCCTGTCCGACCGTAAAGCCGTAGTAAATTGTGCCACCGTCAATAGTGTAAAAACTAAATATATCCACTGCGTTATCTGCTGTAGAAATAGTTGGTGCTGTTCCCCCTGCCCAATCTACAGTGTTGGGCCAAGTAATTGTACGGGCAGTAGAACCTTGAATAATCTTTAAAGTAAACGCAGAAGCGTTTCCAGTTGATGAGGGATTACTAAACGTGTAGGTGGTGTTTCCTGTTAAGTCGTGAACAAAATTAGTAGCCGCAGAAATATCAATAGTTGTTGATGTATTGGCAAGTGTTATGGCATCTTCTGTAATACCTGCTTGGAAGACAGCAACACCCGCTATATCAATAGCTCCAGAGATGTCTAAACTGGCCGCAATAATCTCACCGCTTGCGTTAATTGCACCATTGATGTCAATTGTAGTAGCAGCTATCTGAATCTCTGTATCTGCAACAAGGTCAAGCTGTCCATCAGCACTTGAGCTAATGTGGATTGCAGCATCGCGGAATTGAATTTTCTTGTTAGTACCCATAGTAGAGTCAGCATTACTAGCATACCCACCATTAAAAACTGTAGCTGCTGTTGTAGTAAGAACGCCTGTAACAAGGGCAGTAGTTGCCATGTTTACAGCACCATCTATATCTACTACATCTAGGTTAGAAGTTCCATTTACATCTATATCGCCATTTACATCTATATCGCCTTCAATATCTAAAGCAGTACCAATTAGTGTTTGAGTAAGTGTTATTTGTCCATTTGCAGCAATAGTCATAGCGTCTACGTCTGAAGCAGAACCTATTGTTTTGCCGTTACCAATAATAAGATCATCAGTTAATGTGACTATACCTGTTACGCCTAAAGTGCCACCAACGGTCATATCATCTGTAACGGTTAAATCATCGCCAACAACAAGATCGTCAACTTTAGTGGTTCCTGCTAGATTTACATCTGTTAACAAGTCATAAACAACAGCACCTGACCCCAGACCATCACCTGCAATTAATTTAACCTCTCCTGCAAGAATTGCTACGTTAGCTCCACTACCCTGCGTAAATGTAAGAGTTGCGGAGGTTGCGTTCTCCATAATATACATCTTAGATGAAGTATTTGGCAGAAGGCTTATAGTGCAAGCTTGCCCTCCTCCAGTAAGCTTTAGATACATATTTCTATCTGCATCTAAGGTTCCATCCTCCAGAGTGATATTATCAGTGGAAGCGTTTGCTATAGCTCTTGTTCCATAGCCAAAAGCCTGACCAATCATCTCAAGATTTGTATTGGTTTCTGATCCCCAAGTACCTGCGGAATCGCCTGTTGCAATTTCCTTAAGTCTTAGATTATTGACGTATGTTGCCATTTAAGCTACCTCTTCCCAGTTAGGGTTTTGACTATTGCTAATTATTGCGTAATTTGGAATTTGCCCTGTGTTGATTAAACTCCACACTCGAACTGATTGAATTGACGCTTGCGCTTCAAAACCTGTAACAGATACTACAGCTTGAGCATCAGGATCAACAACCCCTTGACTTACCGTAACACTAAAACCAGAAACCGATAAGTTGTTATTTGTTATTAATGTTTCATCGCCTAACCCAAGGGTAGACGCTACAGCAGACACGCCAACAACCGCAAATGCTTGGGCTGCTACAGACCCCAAGCTTGTTGTTGCTAGGTTGTTGGTTACAGGTACATCAGCATTTGCCTGTACGGTTTCGCTACCAAGGGCAGATGTTCCTGCAACCCCAGTGACGACAACAGGTATAGACTCACCCCATGTAAGCTGTCCCCATTCACCTCTGCCAAAACCATTTACAATAGCCATTAGTTACTAGGCTATTCTAATAATTGCATTTGACGCATCGGCTGTTGGGAACTGTATTGTAAAGTCTCCTGCTGTAGATGTTTTATCTCCGCCAAAAGCTAAGACGCAAACCGCCTTGTCGCTGTTAGTGTCGTTATAAATAAGGCAACCATTTGCTGTAACAGTAGCGTTGCTAAAGGTTAAGTCAGCAAAGTCAGTAAACGCTGTCGTTCCTGATGTTGTCGGATTTACATTAGTTAATGCTGCACCTGTAGCCGTATAGTTAGTACCACTTGCCTCATTTGAGCTAGAGTAAGCAGTTGTTGTTGCGCCCAAACTAGCGGAGCTTGTATACAAGGCTAACTTAAACGAATTACCACCTGATGCTAGGAAATTATGAGTCCCCTCCATCAGCTCTTTCTTAAACGAAGTACACATTGCTTGCGTAATTGACATTATAATCTCCTAATAATTTCTGCTAAATCTTTATGTTGGTTTTGTTCAAGTAGAGCGACAAGTGTTGTTCTGTCGCTTTTTATTGCTTGTTCCATATAGAACATTACAACCTTCTGCACTTGATCCTTAAACGCTTCTGCTTGATCTTTAATTGCAGGATGACAACTCCCACCTACAGAAACAATTCTACTTGTTGCCCTGTCAGCCCAATGACTCGCATCAAGACCTTTGTTTTCTGATGTAACAACGCTAACAACACCCGCTTGAGCCATTCCTACCTCAATCATACCTAATTTCTCCCTTGACGTACTGCGCCAGACCTATAGCTGTCTGTAGTTCCGTAACCTTCGCCCAGAGTCTTTAGTCTAGCAACCGCCTCAATGTACTGCGCTTGATAAAGTTGTAACAATTCAGCGTCACCCTTAAGGAATGTGTATGACTCAACTAGGCATCCATAAAGCAATGCATTCTCGGCATTATCGCCTAACCAAGTTCTTCCTGTAGAAGCTACAGTAATTGACTCAGGCCTATAAAAGTAATGCAACTCAACGACAAAAGATGAGCTTGGTGTTGGTGCTACTATAATTGCACTTTCGTTAAAGACAGCATAATACTTAGGAACGCCTGTGACTGTTGCTACAGGGTAAGCTTCCCTAATAAAGTTAACGTCTTTGTTTAATAGATATTCATACCCACTGTTATTAACAGCTAAAGAATAAAGCCCTAAATAATCACTTGGAGTAGAGAGATATTGGTTATTAGCAGTTAAAGAGCCTGTTACATTCTTTCTAAAATCAGGAAGCTGAACCTCTTTAAGAATTCTCTCTTCAGCCTGCGTAATAATATTAGGAAGATTATCTACAAAAGTAGTCTCTGTAGTTTCTAAATAGTCTTGTATTGTATTCTTTAGCGTAGTGTATGTGAATGCCATTAGCTTATTACCACCTTAACTTCTCCTGCGTTGCATTCTATATCTAGCCCAACTGTACGGCTTCCTAGCTTAGTAACACCGCCACCAACAGGGTTAAACGCAAATAACTTTCTGCTTTCATCCAAGGCTCTGTCTGGCCGTGGATTTCTTAACGCCTCATTGTCTGTAAAAGCAATTCTTCCAAGCTGTAGTTGAGGCTGATCAACGTCTACAACATCTCGACCAACCAGTAATCCAGTTGGTCTTTGGTTTTCAATCTGAGGCACTAGGTCTGTTAGCTTGTAACGAAACCCAGTCCTATCGCAAAAGCCAAAAGCTTTCTTGCCTCTGGAGGCTGTCAAAGGGTGTATCCTCCGGGAGTTACACGCAATGATGCCTTCTCTCTATCTGCGTCTGCGGCAAGGTTCCACTGCTCCTCATACTCTATCTTAAGCAAAGGAGCCTTTGCGTTAGACTCTGTGTACTTAACACTGAGTTGGTAAGCAAGACCTGCAACCAAACACGGAAGAAACCGCATAGGGACATCCATATTATTTGATGCAGGTGATCCCGTGTCTTCTACTCTTTCTAGATAATAAAAAACAAGAGTGTATGTATTTCTGCTGTCAGGCACAGGCCATAGGTTAACAGTAACTCCGCTAGGACTTTTTTCAAGGAAATACTGCAAAGGCTTTCCTTCTGTTAACTTGTTAGCAAGATGAGCGTACTGGCTTACAGATATACTGGTCAATGTTTGATCAAACTGGTTACTAGAGTTTCCAGAATTTGTTCTTACAAAAGCCTCAATGATGTCAAAAACTTCGCTATTTAAAGGATATGATCCATCGCTTGCAGTTAATGCTTGCGTTCCTTCCCTTACAGTCCAAAGGTTTAGCCCTCTGTTCTGCCATTCAAGCATAAGAAGATTGATGCTTCTTCTAGCGGTTCTATAGTCATAACCACTACGCAATTCTAGGCCTGCTCTTTCAAATGCCTCTTCAATGGCATCGCCAAGGTCTAGATTGAAGTTGTATGTTCCGCTAGTTGCCATCTTTATTTCCTTTTGGATTTAGCCCCAGAACACTTCCATCTTTTTCTAGATAGGTTATTGGGCGTATTAGGGTCATTTTGTTTTTCCTTAGAAAGCCCTTTCTTTATGCCAAGGCTTCTAGCGCAGTAGCTGTCTCCCTTGGAGGTTCCTGCCCGAACTCTTGGCCCACCGCCTTTAGCTTTGCCTGCTTGACCATAGCTAACCTTCTTTCCTGATGAGGTTATTTTAACCTTTGCTTTGCCTTTTGCAGGCTTTCCTGTAGGCATTATCTATAACTCTTTGTTTTTTTCGCAATTTTTTTAGGCTGAGAACTGTGCTGTTTCCCTTTTTTTGTGTCTTTTTTCTTCTTTCTGCTTGTTGCAGCGTATTCCTTGCTAGATAAACTCTTAATTGCTTTCTCAGGCAAATATCTTTCACCAGTTGCTTTTTTGCCCTGCGTACTAGGCTTTCCGCTCTTGGTTTTCCATTTTTGCTTTGTCCACTTCTTAAGGGACTTTTGAGATTCAGCTAAAGCCATCTACTTAAACGCTTTCGGCTTGGCTTTTATCTTAGCTTTCGCCTTAGCTGACAAGTCTTTTAGGTGAAATAATTTTACACTCGTCTTGGTGTGTGACTTGTTAGTGTGTAAAGTCCCATCAGACATCTTATGGCTAGAGCCTTTATGCTCTGTACCATCTTTTTTGTAATGTTTAACGCCTTTCATTTGTATCCTCCACCTGAAGCTTTGTATGCTTTAGCGAGCATCTGAGCCTTTCTTGCAGACCACTGACCTGCCTTACCGCCTTTAGACCCCGCTTTAATTCTAGAAAACTGACGCTTACGCATAGTAGGCTTTGTATAGTTTCCCGCTTCGTTTACCGTTGACTTTGGTTTTGATTTAGCTTTTTTTTCTGCCATTTCTAGACCTATTTACTTTTTTAGAAGTAACTCTTAAGTTGCTTGGCGAGTTGTTGCTTGTATTTCTATCTTTATGATCGACATCTTTATTGTCGCCTTTTTTAACAAGGCCTCTCTTTTCCATTAACTTTCTGGCTTTATTACGCTCTGCCCTGCGTTTCTTCTCTTCAGGTCTGGAGTGAAAGTTCTCATACTCTTTCTTGTAATTTCTAGCCATAAGATTTAATTACTTTCATAATGATACTATAAGTGTCACCGCTAGAGTGTCCTACGGTTGTTAGCATGATATCACCAGTTACTCCGCTACCTGCATTGTTAGGTATTCCAGAAAATCCAGAAAAATCTAACTGATCAGAGTAGTCAGCGATGAGATGCCACGCTAATACGTCTGTAGAGGCATCAAACAAGACTTTTACGCTCATGCCTACAGTGCTGTACCAAATATTGCTTATGTCCACCCTAGAGCAAGCCTGACCCGTCATAGGGTCTTTGGTGAGGGCAGATACGTCAATTTTCTTGACTGCCGCTTCTCCAGAACCATCGCTGACATTGGTAAACTTAAATGTGGCAAATTTAGCCCCATCTGTAATTGTTTGTGTTGCGACTGCATCAGCCATTATATTCTCCTAAAAGAAAGGGGCGCATAGCACCCCTTAATATTTAACAATTACGCTACTTGAACGTACTCAATAATAAAAGTAAACGATCCTGCTGTAGTAGCATTAACGGTGTTAGTAATGTTACAGAAGATGTTGCGAGCTACTGCCGAGTATTGCACAGAAGCGGGAGCAGTTGTTCCATCTTGAGTTTGCAGAACTAAGGCGGTTAATGTTACGTTACCAACAACAACAGTTGTTCCTGCATCTAGAATCTCATCAGCTTGAGTCGCAACAATTTGTGCGCCAGAAGAAGAAGTTCCAACTTCGTAACCAATATCACCTGACCCAATAACTGGAGCAGTCACACAAAAGATTTTAATGTTTGTGATAATAGTATTTGCAGGTTGTACGAATGTAGCAATAGTAGGGCTGTCGCCTGCGGTAGAGTTAACAGTAACTCCAGTAGCAAGACCAACGTGCTTAACGAACTTGCTGTTTACAGCAGATACAAGTTTTGTAGTGCCATTTACAACGAGAGTCCCACCAACGGAAGCATTATTTCCGTAAGTAGAGTTAGTTGTGATAACACCTGTATCGCTGTTTTTAGTTATATCTGAAAAACCATTTTCGGAGCGAACCGCTCCAGTATAAGTTGTAGTACCCATGTCAATCTCCTGTCAGGGTTAGTCTGCTGTTAAGCAGTCAGGGATAGTTAATAGTAACTTATTACAAATAAAAAAGGGGGTTTTTACACCCCCTTTTTGCTTAACTACTTAGCTTGATCCCGGAGAACCGTAAATGCCAAGTGGATCAGAAACACCGAACGAGTAACGCTCACGGGCTTTGTAACGTACATTGCCTGTGTCGAAATCTCCGTCCATGCTAGTTTCTAGAGCAGTACGCTCAAAATGCTTCATACCGTTAGGAATATCAGTGAGAATGAAGAAAGCGTTGCTGTCAGTCAGGTAATGATTGACTGCATAGCCTTCTGGAATCGCACCCATATTACGGATAGCATTTATGTCGTTGTCAGCAGTACCAACACGTTGGTTAGTTTCCAACAAACGATTTGCTGTAAACATCAACGCGGGTGGAACGATCAAACGAGTAGGACGGGCTGCAATAAGCAATCCGCGCTCATCAGTGTATCCTGCGATAGAAATAATCGCATTTTCCAAAGATGTTTCGTTTAGGTCAGCACCAGTAGTAGGACGGTTGCTGTTAAAGCCACCACCTACAGTTGGGTGACCACCACCACCAGTAACACCGTCACTAACAGCAGTGAACAGGTTTACACCGTCACCAGACTGAAAGGAGTTAGTGAAACCGTTGTTGAGTGGGTTAGCCGCCTTAACTTGCTTAGTGTAAGACATACCGCGAGCAAGAGCCTTGGTATAACGAGCAGACAAAGAGTCATACAGGTTATCTTCCATAGCTTCTTCAGTAATAGCAAAACCCATACCGATAGTTTCGTGGTTGTAGCGAGCAGAGAAAGACTCTTGCGCTGAATCATAAGTGATTGCAGAGCCTTCGTTCTTAACTGGAGCCGCACCAAAGCCACTTAGCTTGGTTTCTTCTTCAAATGAACGATCAGAACTCTCAGTGTCATAGATAAGAGTATGTTCGTCATCATATTTTTCATACTCAAGACCAAACAGGGCGTTAAGACCCGGAAGTAGTTCTTTGAGCATTTGTGCGCGTGAAATAGCCATTCGTTATATCTCCTTAAACGCCAGTTGCGTTGCTGTATGCATGATCGCCTGCTGCAAAAATTGCAAGGACATCAGTAAAAGCATCGCCAACTGAGCTAGTAGGCCCGTCTACAAATTCTAAAATTCGTAGGGGGAGCGTGTTTGTTGTTGCGGCTGTGCTTGAATCGAGCGCGTTCTTGCTGCGACCAAAATCAACGCTTCCTGCTGTTTGAACAACACCTGCATTCAAAAACATAGAAGTCTGAGCCAAAGTTGCATCACCTTGTATCTTGAAGACTACATTTGGATCATCAACAACATAAGCAGATACATCGTCTGCCGCTGTACTGGCAGGATAAAACTGACTAAAAGTTAGTTGCTTAGTTGTAGGGTCAGTGAAAGAACAACCAACAAAAATCCCAATTGGGGTTAGAGTTGCAGTTTTTGTATCTTTCTCAATAACGCCTGCGGCAACTGGTTGAACAAAGTCACCATAAAAAATAGCAGTTCCATAATTATTAGCAATCTTCATGTGCCGAACTTTTCCTGAATAAGAGCCGCTCGCACTAAGAGTGTTAACTGGTTCTGCGCCTGTTGGGGTAGCAGTGGTAGCCATTATAGGCCTCCTTAAATAACAAAGTTAATCTTAGTTAAGGAACTTAACCCCATACTGCGGGTTAATTCCTTCCAAAGGTTGTCCTAGTAGTGCGCTCTGGTTGTAACAGAGGCATCCTTGGATCGTTTTCTCGCAAGTAGTTATTGTCTACTGACTGCAATTGGTTATCAGCCGCTTTTTGGAAATGTCTGGTTCGTGCTTCCATCTTTTCCTTGCTTGCCTTGCATAACAGTAATCCGCCAACTTCGATATTACCTTGGAATTGAGAGCCAATATCTGACGTTAACATAAGTTCAGGGTGGTCTTCTAGCCTACAGGCTTCCCAACCTTCTCTAAACATTTTGGAAACGTGAGTATTGTCTGCCTCTCCCAGTGTGGCTGTCCGTACCCATCTAAATACCCAACCGTCCTGCGGTGTGGGGTCTGGTAAGATGGAGGCGGGAACCCATGTATCATCTGGTCGTGTATCGGCCTTGCGTGAAATTGTTTCTCTTGGTTTGCGCTCTTCAGTCATTTCAGGTTCTCCTTAGCGAGTTGTCTGGCGTACTGTTCAGGGGTAATCCCTAGCTTCCTAGCGAGAGAAACTTGGGTGGACGTTAGCTGCACTTTGCGCGGTTTTGCTCCATTATTCCTACCAGATGAAGCCACTACCGTGGAGCGTTGACTAGCAGTCGCAGGCGCGTTACGTCCATTGGAATCGCTATCCTGCCAGTCAAAAGTTGGATAACTCTCTCTCATACCACCGTCAATAAACTCGAAGTATTCAGGAGAGTTTGGTTTAATATTGTTATCAACAATAGCTTCTTCGTGCAACCCATATGCTGTTGCAGTCATTCGCTTATTCTTGGTATCCATAAACCATTTGTTCTTATCAGCCCACTCTTTAGCTTCTGGATCAACTTGTGGAGCTTGTTGAGCAGGCTGCTGTTGAGCTTGTTGAGCTTGTTGATTGCGGTACTGTTCATCATATTGAGCTTGTTGCGCCCTCTGGTTCTGTTGACCCTGAAGGTTTTGCTCATACTTCTCAGCTTCTGCAAGTTCAGATTGAGCCTTATATAGAGTTTCTTGAGAATTAACGACAGTGTCGGTATCTCCCTCCTCATAAGCCTTCTTATAAACTGACTTTGCATTCTCTAGTGCCATCTGGGCTTTGGTCTTGATCTGACCTACTAGAGCCGATTCACCACGTTGAATGATTGACTCGTACTCTCGATTCTTATTATTAAGAGTCTGAGTAACACGAACTGCTTCGTCTCTCATTCTTTCTGCGGCTTCTCGCTGTCTCCGCTCTTCATTTTGCTCGTAGCGTAATTTGTTTATACGCTTCTGAACCTTTTCACTGTAGCCCGATAGCTCATCATCGTCTGCATCATCTAATGCCTCAGCCTTTGCAGGTCTTCGGTCTTCGGGTGGACGATCATCAACAACTTCAAGCTCAATGTCAGATTCTTTTTCTTCTGTCACATCGTCATTAGAACGCTTAACAATCTTTGTTTTAACACCAAAGAAGCGATCTTCAGGGGATGTTTGTGAGGTGTCTACCTCTTGATTAGAATCACTCATGCTTTACTTATGCCTCTTGGGTCTTCGACTACAGCTTCAACGCTGTCATCGTTAATTAAGCGGAACTCTTTTCCATGTACCTTTAACCTAGTACCTGAATAAGAACGCATAACGATCCAATCACCTTGAGAACACCAAGCCCCAGAAGGGAACCGTTGAGGATCAGAGTAAGCATCTGGGCCAAGTTCTAGCACCATACCTACAATTGAACCCACTTCGTCTTCTTGCAACGATCTAGCGGATTTAATAATTCCACCTTCGGTCTTCTCAACTCTTTCTGGCAAAGCAATCAATATCTTATAGCCTTTCGGCTTAGGCAATTGACTGGCCTTTTTAGAAGCGAGATCATCCTTTGAATCATCTGCCTCTACTTTTTTTGCTAATGATTTACTCATTAGATACACCTTCTGCACTGGAAAAAAGCGTCCAGAGTCGCTGTGCATCGCGTAATGCGATGAATTACTCGGCTTCTATCTTACTCTTTAAGTCTAAAAGCTCGCGTTCTGCAAGGGCTAAACCCTCTATGACTCCGCAACATTTTGCGTACTCATTGTAATCTTTACATGCGCCACCTGAAATATGATCACTCATATCATTCATCTGGCTTCTGATCTTATCTCTTAGGTATTCAAAAGAATTGTTTGATGATCTACTCATGGTGTCATCGAGTCCACAATTTCTTTACCAATCCTAAATCCTTCAATCTGATCTTTAGATGAAATACGCCTAGCCTCAAGTTGCTCTCTAACATTGTCTTCAGCAATCTTTACTGCCAACTTAGCTTTTTCAATCTCTGCTTGTTGGTCAAGCTTCTGAATATCAAACTGAGCCTTGCTCTGAGCCTTAGCCTGTTCAAGTTGCATCTTAGCTTGATCAAGTTGTACTTTAGCTTGCGCTTGCATCTCTTTGATTTGTAATTCTTTTTGAGCCATCTGAACAATTGGGTCTTTCTGTTGCTCTTGAGTTTTCTTCTGTTGCTGCTCTTTCTGGTTCTTATTTTTAAGTTGCTCTGCCGCAGGTGCAACCAGACGAGATATTCTAAGTTCAATATCTTCAGGCATTGCCTCGCCTTCTGGAGGTAACTCAATACCAAGCTCTTTCTCAACCTGTTGACGATAAGAGAAGGCAAGGTGATCTTGAAGGTGAGCAGCCATTGCCGCTTGCATTTTTTTAGCGTTTGGACTTTTTCCTGCAAGCTCCTGAATTTTCGGGTCTTCTAGGAAAGCTATGTGAGTCTGAATGTGCGCTTCATGATCTTGGTATAGGAATGGCTTAACAGGCTCACCTCTAAGAATATTCATATTCTCACTAACTGGGTCTGTTGGTTTCATTTCATCTTCTAACGGAATAATCTTATCTGCATCCCGTATGTTAAGCACTTCAAGCATCTGTCGGTGAAGCAAAGGGAGGTCATACATATCTGGGTTTTGTTGAGACAACTGCAATGCAGCCTGATATTGCATGATTCTTTGCGCCATAGTGCCTGAATTAGGGTCACTTACGGCAATAACGTCCACTCTTCCGTCAAAATCTTCAGCTACTACAGCGTTATCTTTAGTCGAATATGGGTACTCTGAGGGGCCAAAATCGTACACAATCTTCGATAATAGGCGCAATTCCTTACGCATTGAGGCATGTAATCGTGCTTGAACTGCACTCATTACCTTCATAGATCGCTCTAGGATGGCAAGGGTAGTTCCTACAGGAGCCTCTGAGTTCATGTCTGCCGCTTTTACGTCTGCGGCTGATGCGAACCTACGGCCTTCCTCTACAATGTCCCCCATAAGCTGATACAGGACGTTGCTTGGCTCTTTGTAGGGTAAAAAGCTAATATTATCGCGTATTGAGCCTCCGGGAACGTCAACATCTCGGAATTCTCCGGGCATTATTGGCGTATCATCACCTTTAATGCGTAATCCTCTAGATTTTAGACCTCCCGGCAAATTGCTGAGAGTTCCCGCATCAACAAGTTGACGCAAAAGAGAGGTTGCAGACTTAGCAAGCCCACCAATCATGTGTATTAGACCAAATCCGTAAAATCCAAGTCCGGGCATATACTGGTAATGAACAAAATGCTCGCGCTTCATGCGATTTTCGTCATCTTCGTAGTAATTTCTGCGTATAGAAAGGATTTTTCGTGAGCTTAGATCAATACTAACAACATAAGGAAGCTGTATTCCAGTTTCTTCACCGTCAATCATGTCTTCAAAGCCGACTAGATTAAGATCAATCTGCATTTCTAAGATTGTATGGCGAGAATCGTTATCGTAGCCGTGAGAATTACCCGTCAGCTCGTTGTACTTGCTTTCAATCTGATCAGTGTTGTCACTAGGGTTGCCTAGTTCAATATCTGAGTAGAATCCTGACACCTGTAGCTTTCTAACTTCATTGCTAGTTCGCTTCATGATGTGAGTTGCACGTTCACATGTTACTAAGTCAGAAGCTCCGTAGCTAACCACGAAGTCTTCAGCAGGTACAAACATGCTACAAGGCCGACCCATGTTAGGATCAAAGTATACCTTCCTAAAGGCAGACCCTGCTAAAGGTAGCGAAAACAACAGTCGCTCTGTTTCAGCTCGATACTCAGTCATCTTCTCAGTGACTAAGTAGTTTAGATAATCTTGAACTCTACTGGCCTGCTTTTCTCTTTCTTGGTCAATAACGCCTACAACAGTTGTCTTGACTGGGCCTCCCGCAGGAAACAGTTCTTGTATAGACTGTGATTGAAACTTAATAACAGATTCGGTTAGCAGTGGATGGAATACGCCACACGCACCATCCCACGGAGTAGTTCGGTCTTCATGCTTTAGGCCTAGAAGCGATAATCCCTCTACATAGGTCTTTTCCCAGTCTGATCGGCTTTCTTTGTCAGACTTAAATGCGCCAACTAGCTCACTGGCTATAAGCGATAACTCTTTGTCTTCAATGTATTCCGCTAGATTGTCATCAAATGGAACGTCACCCATAGAGTCACTTCCAGAATCAAAATCAAACGTGATTCCACCGTCAGGTGTTTCAATCCCAACAGAGTCAGGATTTACTATTGATATCTCCAACGGGCCATCTGCTTCAGAGGCAGACAGTTGATCTGGAGTAACTAGAGGCTTTTCAATTGCCACTTATCCATTCTTCCCAAACTTCTGAGGTCGTGCTGCACCGCTTCCACGGGCAATAGTGGTTTCTCCACCTGCCTTGTAAGCTTTAACCTTATTGGCTTTGTGGCCCATTGCACCGCCACCCATATAACCTTTTGGTTCTTTTTTCTTCATGCCTTTCATGCTAAACTCCTGCTACTCGCCAAACGGGTTGAAATACCTTTTCTGCGCCAGTATTTTCCACTGATCTTGACTCCCAAGCTAGTTCGCCTAGCGTTGAGATGTATACACTGTTCTGTTCGTCTTCAAGTGTAACATACCTAGAGGTGGATAACTCAGGGTTGCGTACAAACCCTTTCTTGATAAACGCAGACTCTATTCGATCTTGTTCCTTATTTGTCATCATAAAACTTCTTCTCCCATTCTTTGTGTCTTTTAAGAGGGGTTTTAAAGTATGAGCCAAACCTTGCTGTGCTTACTACTAACCAGTTAAGCCAAGACAACCAAAAAGGCAAAGGCCTCATGTAGTCTATAAACAAAACAACTCTGGTCTCGTTAGTTTCGTTAACTGCTATGTGTTCGTATGTATCATCAAATACTACGCATTTACCTTCTTCCCACCTGTATGGAATGCCACCAACAACTAAGGTGCAACCATTCCCTTCTTTTGGAATTATTAAGGCTAAATGTATTCTTATAACACCACACCACGGGCCTTCATGCGGCATAAGCATTTTGTTTGGGCCAAGCACTGAAAAGTAAGCAGAAACAATATTTCTGTGCTTATCAAGGATAGCCATTGTATCTGGGCATTCCTCGCAATTACGCTTAAACCGTACTGTCCCTGCTTTAAGAAAAAACATCTTCCATTTGTCATCATTGGATATGTATGTCTGATCAGGGCTAATATCTTGAAAAGGAGTGAGTTCGTCAATTCTTTTCATTACATGGTTTAGTTCAGCGAGTATAACCTTAAAGTTATCCTCTAGCTCTTTTGTTACAGGAAACTCTGAGTTGTCAAAGTATACCTTATTCCCTACCTTTGAAAACTTCCGAAACAATGGCCTTAATAACTGATCAACTCTCCACGGACTAACCTCAAGACCATCCGTCATTAAATTAACCTTGTTCGGCCACCCGCTCTATAGCCTTCAAACATATATTCGCTTGGAAACAGAGCTGGAATTTCCTTTCCCATATTTAATCCTGCTTCTATTACCCTGTTAGATGCGTCTTCCTGCCCAAAACCTTGATATTCAATTATTTGCTGTAGCTCAAGCGCATTAGAGCCTAACCGCCTTGTGTCAAATTCAGGGTCTTTTCCTGATAAAATCATTTTAAGGCGTTTTAAACCTGCAAGCTCATTAGATTCATAATCTTGCATCTTAGGATGAGTGCCGTCCATCATAGTCAACAGTTCATCCATAGTGTGAGTTCCCCCCTCTACCTCTGCCAATATGTCATCATCGTAAAGGCCGTCAATGGTCTGAGCAAACTCTTCTGCAAACTTTTCTGCAACCTCTTTAGAATAAATAGCAGCCTCAAGGGTTTCAGCGGCACTTAAGACAGCCTTGGGACTATCCCGAAAAAAATCAAGATTATCCTCTCCGTTTGTTGCCTGCGCTTCAGTAGGCATAAACCGATTATTTGGAACGCCAAAACGCTCTTCAATTGGCATTGGGTTAACGGGGGTATCACGATATAGTTGAGCAAACTCATCACTTGTTTGAATTTTATTCAAAAGAGTTTCGGCTGTTGGGTTATCTAAATTACCTGCATATATACCCAGTAAATCTTTATCTTCCACAAACATATGCCCCTTTAGTAATAATCTGCTCTTCTGTGTGTATCTAACGGTGTATCTTCTTCGTCAGATATTAACTTTAAAAAGCCACCTTGCCTAAAGCGCAGTAATGCCTGAGTGGATGAATCCACAAGGTCATCATGCTCTCCTGCGGGGAATGCGGCAAATTCCTCTACCACCTCTTCTGCAAATCGTCTTTCGGGTCTCCATATGATACCTGAAGCAAACATGTCAGATATAGCATTAACCCTAGATATCTTGTCGTTACCCCTAGACGGAGTGTAGTCAGAGACTGGTATACCCATTGCTCTAAGCTCAAATATCAAAGGTGTACCTGCGGCCTTTGCTTCAATGATGCAAGCATCTGGTTGCCAGTCAATATAAAACTCTTGAGCCTTCTTCTTAAGCTCAGGAAACTCTAGACGCTCTTTAAAAGCATCTAGCAGTATAATATTAGCCATAGTCTGGCCGTCATCATCAGGCGCATAGAATACGCCCCATGTAGTACACGCTGAGTAGTCAGCCCGTTGTGTCTTAAGAAATGCGGTATCCCAAGACTGTATAATGAAATCGCAAGGTGGCGGGTTGTCATGTTCCCATATCTTCCACCAGTTACGCTTTATAAGCGCACCCTCCTCTGAGGTAGGGTTCTGCTGATACTGGGCGTTCCATTTAGCGGAAGGCAGTTCTTCTCTTAGTGCTACCAGTTCCTTCATAGGCCAGAATTCAGGCCACAGAGGTGTTTCTGACGGCATAATAGCGGGGAACTCAATTACTTCCCAGTCATCGCTTCCTGTACGCTGTACAGACGATTTAACTATTTGTCCTGTTAGATCACGTTTATGCCATCGTGTCATGACAATAATGATGGCTCCTCCGGGCTGAAGTCGCTGTCGAGGGCCAGATGTGTACCATTCATAGGCTTTGTCGAAGACTGAGGGGTCTCCTGATTGACCTTCTTGCTCGGAGTGCGGATCATCAATGATCAGAAGGTCTGCGCCTTTACCTGTTACAGCACCACCAACACCGATAGCGAAGTATTCGCCACCTGCACTGGTACTCCATCGCCCTGCGGCTTTAGAGTCAGCCCTCAACCCGACCGAGGGGAAGAGAGATTTATAGTCTTCACTGTCAACCAAGTTTCGTACCTTTCGGCCAAAACCTACTGATAACTCAGCAGTGTGAGCAGTTTGGATTACTTTTTTGTTTGGGAACTTACCTAAGAACCATGAAGGCAATAGATAAGATGCAAATTCTGATTTAGTGTGGCGAGGAGGCATGTTAATGATTAACCGCTTCAACTTACCACTGGCAACACGCTCAAAGGCATCTGCCATGATCTTGTGGTGTCTACCTTCAATAAAAGCAGGCCACACCTTGTTACAGAAGCCCATGAAGTGCGTTCTAGCCTTCTCCTTGGACTCTGCTTCCTCTAGCTCCTCTAATAGGCCTAGAACTTCTTTCTGTTGCTCTAAAGGCAGATTAGGTATCTGTTTCAGTAAAGCGGGGTCAACCTTATCCGTGATGGACATATTTATACCTAGTTGATTGCTCTTACATCATTTTACAGGCTTTTCCGCTACGGGCCATACCATATCCACGGGGCTTAACAACACCACCTGACGCTTTATTCTGTGTGTTTCTACGGCCCGCATCTTTTCTTGCTTGATTTACAACCTGTCTGTTAGCGGCCTTTAGTGATTCCTTATGCTCACGCATTGATTCAGAATTAGGCTCGGCAACAAACATGCCTGCTCCAGAGGTGTCAGCCATATTTTTGTCATAAGTCTGAAGATCATCAAGGTAACTTCTTTTTCTAGGACTTGGCTTTCTGCCAAAAAGCGTCATTTCTTTCCGATTAGGCTTTTGTGCATTACGAGCAGACATCTTAGGCGTAGGAGCCTTAGCAGGTATATTGGGCATAGAATACTTATTGTTGTCAAAGTTCTTAGACTTTTTATCAAATTCTTCTTGGGTCACTTTACCAAATATAGTCTCAATCTTAGGGGTATTGGGCATAACAGCTTCCTTAATAAGTTTAGAACACCTTTCTACAAGGCTATTTCTGCTTAGGACTCTACCTGTCTTAGGAATCTACTAAGTGAGAATAATACTAAACTAAGATGTCAAACTAAGAAGAAGGAATAAGATAGGAATATTCCTGTCAGGAATCTCTAGATTTTACAGACTTTACGCTCTTGACAGGATATTGCAAGTGAAACAGGAAAAAAACTCTAATTTTTTTAAAAAAAATTTTAGGCAAGAAAACACTACGGCTTATTTTGGAAAAAAAAGGAATACCCGATTCGTAAAACCTAGTAATTGTTTGTGTAAAACACTATGTATATAGATATCAGGTACGCCATGCCATAAGGGGGGGTGGGTGATAGCATTTTGCCCCCAGATTTTTTTCAGTGGATCGCATCTTCCCCAAAATCTTCTGGCTCAACATCCCCACTTTCCTGCTCCTGACTTTTTGACAGCAAGCTCTCCAGTCTGCGCTCTAGCTCAGATGCCACGCTCTCAGAATCCCTATCTATTGACACTGTCTCTGTCACTTCTTTGAACATGCCCACGGATTTACCTAGCAACTCAGCGGCCCTGAGCTTATTGGAATCCGTTGGCTGTGCGTCATCGATCCAGCCTCTGAGCCGCTCCAGAACGCGGTCCCTGTCAGAGAGGCCTGAAGCCAGTATAGCCCTATCCCTTTCCCCTATTAGCTTCTCAACCGTCATGGTGATGTCACTGCGAGCCATCAACAAGGAGGCCTCATTCCTGATAACAGCACCGCTCATATTCTCAGCATCATACGCCTCTCGATAGGCCGCGCTTTGGGTCATCCCGTCAGCCATGCATCTGGCAAATGCTCTCTGCTTTCCAGTCAATTTTGTGCCGCTCATAATTACTAATTCCAGTGGTGAATATCCCCAGTATATAGGCCTCATTTCAGTGTATAAATGGGCGAATAACAACTAACATCAAACGTCTTATAACGTGCCTACGTTGCGATCTAAGACCATTGCTGATTGCCTATGCCACGCTATTCCCAAATAGTTATGAGTAGAGCGAGCCTTGCAGATGCCTCTGTGTTGATTTGTCAGTGACTGTGCCTATTGTTTTTAGCCCCTGTTTAGGCCTGATATTGATCATTTTTTGTACGATTTGAGTGCTGATTTGCCCTGATTTTCGAGAGTGCCGATGCCGCTCAGAGCCTCTAATTTGCCCTGTCTGGGACAGTGCCAGAACCCGATGCCCTACTACCTAAACGCGCTTAAAATCGATTACAGACGTTTTGTTACTTATGGTAACACTTGTAAGTCTTTGATTCTAAAGGATATTTTACAGCACCTAACGTGATCCCCTATTAAAAACCCCTTTAAAATCAACCACTTAGTTTTTACCCCAAGCGTGTATTAGCCTTCATTTCGATAGTATATAGCCTCTACATAGCACCTATATAGGTAGTGATTTAGCCCTGCCTAAAAACTAATTCAAATTAATTGAACTTATTTTTGAACTTCTTGAGAACAGTGTTGACTAAGAATGTATGCAAAGGATTTGCAAATCTTTAAAACGCTAGTCAGCGAAAGCATCAAGGCTCCATCGATGCGAGTAGAGTGACTACCCTTAGCAAGGGCGCACGGCTTTGATGTCAATACGACTAGCCCGTTACGCGATAGGACACCTGATGGCCTCTAACGAGAGGAGATCGAGCGGCAAAATCCGCTGATATCCACCCAGTCCAACGGGTGGTTATTGCCAAGCCTACTACTTAGTAGTTTTAGCAATAGCCACGCAGTCATGGAATAAAAATCAATCTCAATTGTTAACTACATATCGAGGGAATAAATCATGATCAATTTTACTTTTAGATTTCAGGTCATCAGTGGCCGCATGCTAGATCAGTACCCGCCTGCATTATTAACTTGGTGGGCATTTGTCATCACCGCTACTTATTTCACAGTTATTAACGGAGCATAAATATGTACGAATTAACGAGCATTAACGCTGAGATTATCGGCACTTTCACCTGCTATATAGCGGCACTAAACGCCCTGCAAAATCATGTTGGCGCGTCTATTCAATCAACAATTGAGGCATCACTATGAGAGATTTAAAAAATATGAACTACGAGCAACTTCACACAGAATGGCTATACGCAATGGGTGGCGATCAAACTGCTCTCTGGGATATATTTAGTTTTTACACTGATGTAGTC
>Ga0209815_1000186_pt1 | contig 48341 bp, 49 predicted proteins | sample CoawatmetaG00DNA_FD_187507 | JGI IMG/M metagenome (GOLD analysis project Ga0209815, IMG submission 187507) | Marine microbial communities from the West Antarctic Peninsula - Coastal water metaG002-DNA (SPAdes) (version 2) | ecosystem: Environmental > Aquatic > Marine > Coastal ...
ATGTCAGCCGCGCGATCTCCGATCTGGTCCGCGCCGGGCTGATGAGCCGGCACTATGCGGGCTACGCCACGAACCACAAGAACCGCGGCGGCGGACGCCATGCGGTCTATGTGGTCAAGCCCGGCGTCCTTGCGCTGTTGCGCAAGCCCGCGCCGCTGCGTCGGACTGGCCTGACGGCCGCCAATCCTCAGGGCGAACTCTTCGCGGCCTGAACCTTCGCACTTCGAGCATCAGGTCAGGCCTGGCGCACCCCGGCGATGCTCCTATGGCGTGGTGGCGGACTATTGCCTAGGAACCCCCGATCCGCGAATTGGAAAGGTCTCGCCCGCATGGAAAATGAAGCACTGCTGGATCATGTCGCCGATATCGTGTCTGCCCATGTCAGCAACAATTCGGTGGCGGCCGCGGACCTGCCGGGCCTGATCCAGGCGGTCTACGCTTCGCTTGCCGCGCTCGGACAGGCGCCGGAACCGGCCGTGGAAGAGCTGAAGCCTGCCGTCTCGGTGCGCGCCTCGGTCAAGCCCGACGCCGTCACCTGCCTCGAGTGCGGTGAGAAGATGAAGATGCTCAAGCGCCATCTCGGCACTGAGCACGGGCTGACGCCCGCCGAGTACCGGACGCTCTGGAGCCTGCCCGCCGACTACCCGATGGTCGCGCCCGACTATGCCGCCAAGCGCAAGGAGCTCGCGGTCAGGATCGGCCTTGGCCGCAAGCCCGGCCAGAGCCCTAAGGCTGAGGCCAATGCGACGCCCAAAACGGCACCCAAAGCGCAGCCCAAGGCCGACGCGGCCCCGGCAAAACGCAAGAAGCTCGGCGTTGCCTTCGGCTCGGCAGACGCCAGTTGAGCCGCTGAGTTCCGCCAAGTCCTTGATTTAATTTAACATAAGATATATTATCAATCTTGGATTTTCGCGCCAAGTAGATATGTCACGGCTCAACCATTTGCGGTGCCATTTGCTTGGTCGAGCAGGTCCATGAACGTGCGCGCCGCATCGCGGTCGCCCTCGTCCTTGAAAGCGATGTCGAGGTCGGGCGCCGAACCCAGCATGTAGAGCAGCGACCACATCGCGAACTTGCGGCCTTTGTCGGTCTCCAGACCGAACTCGACCAGCATTCGCTCGACGCCGCTGGCCATCGCTGCGGGCGAAACCGCTCCGAGATCATCGGTCCCGAAGAAGCGCCGCATCTGGTCGTCAAATTCCATCCAAGGCGTCTCCTCAACTCACGTATCGCCTTGCCGACTTGCCTTGCGGCCTAGCTGGCTGCGTTGATCCGCGCCTCTACATCCGCAAGGCGGGTTACCAGCTCCTCGAAGGAGGGCGGCTCCTCCATGAACATTTCGGCCATTGCGGCATAGTCCGCCGCCAGTTCCTCGCACATCGCTTCGGTCACCGACAGCCGCAGCGTGCTGAGCTGCGCCGTCCCATACGAGGCCTTGGCATCGGCAAAGAGCAGGCTCTTGTTCCTGACAACCTGCTCCAGCAGTTCGCGCTGGGCCAAAGCCCGCTCGGTTACCCCGGCAGCGTCGAGCATGAACACATCATAGTAGTGGCGCGAAAGACCTGGTCTCAATTTACCGCTGTGATGCAGCGCATGGAGGATAGTTGCCTTTTCCCAGTAGGTCCTTTCAAGCGCCAGCGTCGGCACCGTCGTTGATGCATCGGGCACTTCGCCTGGGAAGTCCTCGGCGACATAGGGCAGAATGTCCCGCTGCTCGAATGGTTCAGGATCGCCCCTCGCCCCGAATTCGAGCTTGATCCGCGGCTGCACATAGCCGGTATGGCCGCCATAATTGGCGCCATAGTCCAGGCCATATCCCGACGACGCTGGGTAGTTGAACAGGACGGTCTGCAGATCCCTGTCATCGGGATCGGCCTCGATGCTCCAGCCCTCGCGGGTGCCCAAGACCTCTTCGATTGCTTGCGCCAGCGTCGGTAACAGGATCGTCGCAACCCATTCCTGCGCGGCAGCGCCGAGCGCTTTGCCGCGGCGTTCGCGTTCCTTGCCGCTAATCTCGCTGGCCATCGGCGAAGCGACCTCGCCGAGCAGCGGTGCAGCGCGATTGATGGTGAGATCGATGTCCTCGGAGAACCGCTTGATGATCCCGAATGCCTTGGAGAGCGAGGTCCCGCCCTTGAAGGTTAGAACCCCAGCCAGTTCAGACACTCCCATCAGTCGGCGCAGGGTCCAGCAAACCCAGAAGTCCTTCTCGACGATGAGTGGTGTGAGATCGCGGCGCGCGGCTGCTTCGGCAAAGAAGGCCCGCCGCTCATCGGCAGGCCGCCGGGCGAACTCATCCATGGTGCGCCGCCCCGATCTTCAGCACGACATCGCCCATCCACCCCGGCATCTGCGCGCGGCCTTTGAGCAGTGCCTGAACGTCCTTGTCGTCGAGCCGGGCTGCGAGCTGCGAAATCGCATCGGCATCGACCTTGTCGCGCCCGAGCCCGGCCAGGAACTGGACCACACCGTTGGCAGCCTCCGAGGCGTGACCTAGGACCGGCGCACGGCTGTGCTTAAGCGTAACACTGCGGCCTGCGGCCTTGCTCACGCGGGTTCGTCCCGTCGTCGCATAGCTCGTTCTCGCCGGCACTTGCGTTGAAAGGCCGAGCCTGTTCGCCGCCGCGGCGGCTGAGGGCGCAAGTCTATCGCCGCTTTGCGCCGATACGGCCTGCGCGATCATATCGGCGTCCGGTGTCAGTGCGCCCAGCTTGTCATGCAGTCGCGGATAGTCATAGAGACCGCGTCCGATCCTGCGGATCTCGCCCGCTTGCGCGAGGCGCGACAGTGCCATGTCGACCGAGCCACGCGTGCCGAAGTCGATGAAGTGCTTGGGAGTGAAGACCCACCCCCTCCCTTTCGCGCGAACGCGCTTCATGATTTTGTCAGCCATGGCGGACATGATTCGAGCGCTCCTTTCGTTAGAAACTAGCACATATATTTCTAACAAACCATATCCTCCGGAAGGGCTCCCTGATGACGATCATGATCATCGCCACCGCCTGCACGCCGATCATCAACATTGGGCATTCCAGCGACGGATATGCCTATCATCGGCGGGGTGCCAGCCAACGCCGGTCCGACGAGAAGGAGCGGCCCCGCCAAGATTGTCGCACTCGGTCCCGCGCGCCCTTGCGGGCTGCGCTCCTGCGGGTGCGGCGTTCCTCGCATTGGGCCGCCGGCACTCTCGCCTGCGTCTTCGTCGCCGTCCCGAGCCCGTGCGCTGCACCGGGCCACGGGCCGACTGACAGTCTCCGGCAAGGGGTCCGTCCTTTGTTGCTGGCCGCGCCGGAGCGGCGCAGTCAGGGCGCCCCGCTTCCAACGTGAGTTCTGCCTTGCCGAGGGCGCAATGGCGGGGCGCAGAGGATATGGCGTTTTGCGGTTAACCCCGAACGCCCAGAGGGGTTCGGGGGCAAAACCGTAATCTCTCTCTCATCTCGGTGGCTGAGCGAAATCAGCATCGCCATAGCATGACGCCTGGGAGATTGGCGGCCGTCAAGGATCGCGGGTGCCCCCCGATTTTGGCCCGCGGCGCCTTGTGGCTTGCGAGCAAAAATCGGCTCCCCCCACGCCCGCTTCTCGCGGCGGCAGCGCGGATGCGCCGCCGTCCCTGACTGCCTGACTCCGGCGTCCTTCCGATGGGCATCTTTCATCAGCGTGATGAGAGACAATTCCTTTTGGAGGTTATCATGACGGACCGTTTCTCGAACTTCGCCGACCTTGCCGAACACTATGCGCGCGAAATCGCCACGCCCGACTACGCCCGGGCATTCATGGAGCAGACCGAGCTGGCCAAGCTCTCGATCGAGCGTGAACCGAGCGCTATCGAAATGCCCGATCCCGAGGTGGCCCAGGCAGCGATCGAGATGATGTTGGCAACGGTCTTCGATCTGTTCCGCGACACCCGGATGGAGGACTTCGCGAGCGAAGTCGCCTGGGGCATCGCCAACAGCTTTCATGTCGTCGCCAAACGCCTCGATGATCGCGAAGATTCCATGGCGAACCGGTTGCAGGAGAAGCTGCGCGAATACGATCCGAGCGAGGTCTACGCGACCGACCTTGAGGACCTCACCATGCAGGCCCGCAGCCTTGCTGAATGCCGCGATGCAATGGAGTGCATGCGCGACCATGCCGCGCGAATCTACCTTGTCGAAACCGGCAGACCCTTCTCGCCGGTGCGTGGGTCCAGGGTGTCATCCAAGACCAATGCCTCGATGATCGAAGCGCGCGATTATCTCGCGGCACAGAAGGCGCAGCGGCGTGAGCAGTTCGCCCCCACGGGTCCGGTCGTGGTGTTCTCGGGCGGGCAGCAGTTCACCGACATCGCGCTGGTTGAAGACTACCTCGATGCGATCCACGCCAGGGTACCCTCGATGGCGCTGGCAACGACCGCCCAGAACAAGGGCGCGGACGTGATCGCGGCAGCATGGGCCTCGCGCCACAATGTGCCGGTGATCCTGTGCAAGCCCGATACCTCGCGGGGACCTTCAGCACCCTATCAGCGCAATGCGCGCATGCTTGCCTTCAAGCCTGTCGAGGCCGTGGTGTGCAGCGGCGGCGGCATCCAGGCGAACCTCGCCGACCGGCTGCGTGAGGCGCGCATTCCCCTTCACATCGTGCGCGATGCATCAGCCCAGAACGAGGCTTCGGCGGCGCGGGCAAAGACCCCGGCGCAGCCTGATCGGCCCGCGATGAAGCGCGTGGTGGGCGGCGACGATCTCCCGCCGTTCTGAGCGGGGCCGATCCGTTTCCATCAATCGGAAGGGTGTCCGGCCTCACCGCCGGATGTCCTTCTTTTTTGTCGATCGGTACGCGCGCTATCATGGCCCGGCTCGCTCGCTTCTGGCCCCCGCCAGTAACGGCCTTGCGGCCTGCTGGCGCGCGCGCGAAGCCTTCGCGTCGGCCGGGCTGGCAACACCAGTGTTTGGGGCGACCGGGGCGCTGACCAACAGAGTTAAAACTCTCGCAGACTTGGCAAGTATGATGGCCGCCATTGGCCCGCGTCAAGAAGGGCGGTTCCCCCAATTTTTCCGCCTGAAGGAGGCGAAAAAATCGGCTCCCCCACCCCCGCTACGCGGCGGGCCGCGGGCGGCCCGTTCCTGACCCGGACCAAGCTCGGCCATCCCCGAGGAGACCTCTTCAATTCCTTTGACAGGAGGCTCACATGAACGCTCTTACCAAGACCCTCGACATCCCGGCTTTCGACCCCATCAGCTATGACGCCGCAGTACGCGCCGCAAGCATCCGGGCTCAGCACAGCTTCTTCGACCAGCACGTCATCGAGGACGAGTTCGGTTGCTTCCTCGCCATCGACGAAGGCGACTACAACGCCCTGCCCCAGGACCTGATCGACCGGATAGTCCATTCCGTCCCCGGCATGATGGCCGACGACTTCGACGAGGCGAACATCGCCCGCGCCGCTAGCTTCATGAGCGTGGTGATGGATCCCGAATGGGACGCGGATTGCCCGTTCTGAAATGACCATCGGCCGCAGCGCCGGAGGGCTCCGATGAGGGGCTCTCCGGCCCCTTTTTTGTGCGGGTGACAAAGCACAGCCGGGGCATCGAGCCCCCGGCGGCGCTGGCCTTTTTCAAGGCCGGTTTCAGCTTGCCCGAAGGCGTTTCTCGGCTTCGTCCAGACCGAGCTTTCCGAGAGCGGCGAAGAAGCCTTCGACCCTCTCGAACGGCGCCTTGCCGAGAACCGATTTTTGCATCAGCTCGACGCTGGCCGCCCGCTCGCTGTCGCGCAGTTTCGCCTCGCGTGTTTCCAGCGCTTGACGCTCCTTGGCGATTGCCTGTCTTTCGGCCTCGAGACTTCCTTTCCTGGCCATGATTGTACCTCTTGGGTTGGTGCTGAAACCTCCCACGCGCGAGGATCGTCATCCTGGCCAGCTTGGCAAGCCCCCTGCCCTATCTGTCACGATTGATGCTGTCTCCGAATGCCAGTTTGGCAGCGTCGGCGTGCTGCCGAGAGGCCGTGAAACACCCATCCGGATTCGGGCAAAATAACCAAAACCCGCGAGCCATCAAAGCTGCAGGATCAAAGGGAAAAGGTGCAGACCGTACACGGCGGCCCGTAAGGAAGAATGGCAGAAATGCGTGGGTTTACAGGTGATGCGAAGTGATGCGCTTTGTAATACAGCCCGGTGCACATCGCCGAACCCTCTGAATATCCGGGATTTGGTCGGTATTACAATGTAATACGCGGCCCTTCCAGGATGCCTTTGCTTGCCAAGCATTGGGGGATCGCCTAAAACAGGCGTTGCGCAATTCCCACCAGGCCCTTTTCGAAGGGTTTGGTGATGACAGAAACAGTTCTGATTACGGTCCGGCTTCCGCAAGCCCTGGCCGATGCTGCACAGGCTGCGGCAGCTGCAAAACAGGTCTCCCGTTCCAACCTTCTGCGAATCGCGCTCGAGCATTTTCTGGGCGCCGTTTCGGGCAGCTCGGAACAGGACCGGCGCCGGCAGTTCTCGTCCGAATATCTGTTCCTCGTTGCCGACCTCATCGTGCAGCGCCAGTACCCCGACGTTCATACTGCGCTGATCACCGAAGCCGAAGCGCGGATGGAGGCGGTCTGTGCCGCGTCCTGACACCTGGTCCGACCGGGCGCGGCCGGGCAAGCTGCAGCACCATTCCGCGCGCGGGAACATGCCGCGCAACGCCGGCGATTTTACCCGCGGGTCGCAGCTCATCACCCACGAATTCATGATGTGGTTCGCCTCGGCGAAGATGCCGCTGCTGGTGTGGTTCTTCACCTTCTGCATCGCGCTTTCGATCGTCCTCGCGCTGCTGCTCCATGAGCACGAGATCCAGATGATCCTGATGCGGATCTACGCCGCTGGATGGACCTTCATGGAGTTCTCGCACGCCAAGATTCTGAACCTCACCCTCCCCTCCGGCGAAGTCGTCCGGGCCCCTGTCGGCATGGTCGCCTCGCACCCAGATGTGGTCATCGCCTGGAACAAGTTGATGCGCGCCATTTGGGGCTCGCTGTTCATCTCGCTGTTCGTCGCGGTGCCGATCGCGGTGTGGTTCGTCGACTTCTCCAAGCGGCGCGGCAAGTCGATCCTCGAGGAGCGGCATCAGCGCGGCGCCATGCTGGTTGATGCCGCCGAGCTTGCCAATGTCATCAATGCCCACAACCGCGATATGCTCGGCGCAGAGATCGCCGAACGCCTGCCCGGCAAGAGCTTCGACGAGGTCATGAAAATGAGCCTCGCGACGCGCAAGGAGGCGGGCATCCATCACGTCTATTCGATCGCAGGTGTGCCCTACCCCTGGCGCACCGAACAGGCCCACACCATCATGATCGGCTCGACCGGCACGGGCAAGACGACCCAAATGCGCGCGCTCATTGCGCAGATGCGCGCGCGGCGCGATAGGGCCGTCGTGTTCGACCTCACCGGGGCCTATGTCGAGGCGTTTTACGACCCCGAGACCGACACCATCCTCAACCCGATGGACGAGCGCTGCCCGAGCTGGTCGGTCTTCGCCGAAGCCAAAAACCATGCCGACTTCACCGGGATCGCCGCCGCTCTGCTTCCTGCCGACGGCGGGGGCGCCGAACCCTTCTGGATGTTGGCCGCGCGCACGCTGTTCGTCGAGACCTGCATCAAGCTCATCAAGCTTGGCGAGGCGACCAACCAGGCGCTCGCCAGCAAGCTGATGATGGCTGACCTCAAGGAAGTCCATAAACTCCTCGAACACACCGTCGCCGACCCGCTGACCGCGCCTGAGGCGGCCAAGATGGCCGAGTCCATTCGCGCCGTGTTCAATACCAATGCCCAGGCCTTGCGCTTCCTCCCCGAAGGCAAGGAGCCGTTCTCGATCAGCGACTGGATCCGCGCCGAGGACAAGCCGGGAGCGATCCTGTTCATCACCTCCTCGCACAACGAACTGGTGCTCAACCGGGCGCTGCTGTCGCTCTGGATGAACCTTGCCGTCCACACGCTGATGCGCCTGCCTCGCACCCGGGACTTGCGCACCTGGTTCTTCTTCGACGAGGTTCACGCGCTCCACCGCCTGCCCGCGATCGAGGACGGTTTGCAAACCGCCCGCGGCTTTGGCGGGGCCTTCGTGCTTGGCATCCATTCGTTCGCCAAGCTCGCGGAAACCTATGGCAAGGAAGGCGCGCAGAACCTTGCCTCGCTGGCACGCACCAAGCTGATCCTGGCTGCCGCCGATCGCGACACCGCCGAGCACTGCTCGGACTACATCGGTCACCGCGAAGTGCGGATGATGGATGAGGCCTACAGCTACGGCTATTCCAACATTCGCGACGCCGCGACGATCACCCCGCGCTCCGAAGTGCAGCCGCTCGTCCTGCCCGATGACATCATGAAGCTGCCATCGCTCAGGGGCTTTCTCGTGTTCCCCGAAGGCTTCGATGCTGCCCGGATCAAGCTCACTTACAAGGACTATCCCAAGGTCGCCGAAGGCTATGTACTGCGCGAGCATGTCGAGCCCATCGAATTCATGCGCGAGGCGCAAGGTGACGAGGCCGAGGAGGCGGGCGGTCGAGAAACCAAGGACGAGCTCGAACTGGCCCGGGACAACGCGCAAGACGAGGCGCTGACGCAAGCCCGCACGCCTGCCCCGAAACAGGAAGAGCTCAACTTCCCGGTAGCGCCGCCGGTCGGTCCAAGCGATCTCCCGGTGTCGAGTTTGGGGCGCTCGATGATTGTCAGTCAGGCGATCGCTGGCAGCCCGTCCCAGTCCCAAGCCCGCGAGTCTGAAGCCGGGCCCAAGTCGGTCTCGCAGTCGGCAAGACCCGTGCCCCAGCGTCAGTCGCAGGCCGCCCGTGAACTTGGCGAAGCGGTCGATGACCGGGGCCGCGATGGCCGAACTCGTGAGGGCGCCAGGGAAGCCGGGTTGGCTAAGGAAGCCGAGCTGGATAGTCCCGCCACCGACGACGGACTGGAGATTTAGCCCATGCACTCCATCGCATCCGTCCGTTCGTCGAGCGGCGCTGCCGACTATTTCGCGAGCGACAACTACTACACGCCTGAGGAGAACGCGGAAGCTGGGGTCTGGGGCGGCGAGGGGGCGCGCGCACTCGGACTAGAGGGCCAAGTCGAGCGGGATCAGTTCGAGGGCATCCTCAATGGGCGCCTGCCCGATGGGGAGATGGTCGGGCAGGTCGAAGGGCGGCGGCTCGGTCTCGATCTCACATTTTCGATGCCCAAGTCTGCGTCGATCCTGGCGCTCGTCAGCGGCGATCGGCGGATCCTCGATGCCCACCTTGCCGCAGTCAAATCGACCATGTCGCAGCTGGTCGAAAAGCAGTTTGCCGAGAGCCGGAACTACGAGCGCAGCCGTAGCGGCGAGCCCCAGAAGACGGGCAATCTGGTCTATGCCCTGTTCGCCCATGACACGAGCCGCGCGCTCGATCCGCAGGGGCACATCCATGCCGTCGTCGCCAACCTGACCCGCGAACCCAAAGGCACCTGGAAGGCGCTGTGGAACGGCGAAATTTGGAAGAACAACACCACAATCGGCCAGTTCTACCACGCCGCATTCCGCGCCCAGTTGCAGAAGCTCGGCTACGAGACCGAGGCCGCCGGCAAGCATGGTTCGTTCGAGATTAAGGGTGTGCCCGCCGAGGTCATCAAGGCCTTCTCGACCCGGGCCAACGAGATCGAGGCCAAGATCGCCGAAACCGGCGCCACCAGCCTCGCGACCAAGAAGCAGATCACGCTCTATACCCGCGATCCCAAACTGGTGCCCGAGGATCGCGGCACGCTTGTCGAGGGCTGGCAGCAACGCGCCGCCGAGCTGGGGTTCGATGGCAAGGGCCTGGTGGCCGAAGCCAAGGCACGCGCGGATGTGCAGGCCCGGCCCACGTTTCGCGAGACGGCCACGGCGGCGATCGGCGAAGTCGCCACCCGGATCAATGCGGCGCTGCGTACGCCGAGCCCGCTTGCAGTGAGCGGCGCGGCAGCACTCTTCCTGCCTGCCGAAACCATCAAGGCCCAACACGCGACAGCTTCGGCGATCCGCCACCTCTCCGAGCGCGAAGCGGCCTTCTCGCCCCAAGCGATCCTGGCTAGCGCTCTCGGGTTCCAGATCAAAGGGCTCGAGGGCGGCGCGGTGGTCCAGCGGATCGGCGAACTGGTGCGCGAGGGTCATCTGATTCCCGGCAAGTCCGACCGGCTCGACGGGCACTTCGACCTCGTGACCACGCCGGCGGCATTGGGAACCGAACAGCGGATCCTCGATACGATCGAGAGGGGGCACGGGACAGGCCGCGCATTTATGCCGCCCGAGGCGGCGATGGCGCGGCTGCAGGAAGCGGCGCGCGAACTGGGGCGCGAGCGCGCCGGGGTCGACACCTGGCAATTGAATGAAGGCCAACTTGCCGCGGGCGTCGCAATCCTCTCCGGCGGCGACCGTTTCCTCAATGTCCAGGGCGTCGCCGGTGCGGGTAAATCGACGCTGCTGGGCGCGCTCGACAAGGTCCTGGACGCCGAAGGGGTCAAGCTGGTCGGCCTCGCTTTCCAGAACAAGATGGTCGCCGATCTGCGAGGTGGCGGGGGCCAGGGCATGTCGGCCGACCAGATGCGCGCGGCGGGGATCGAGGCCTATACGATCGCCCGGTTCCTCAGCACCTATGCCTCGGCTGCCGCTGCCGGGGCCGGCGAGCGATTCGAGGCGGCCAAAGCAGCGCTCGCCAACACCGTCATCATCACCGATGAAAGCTCGATGGTCTCCTCGCACGACATGCTGCGCCTGACCACGCTCGCCGAGCAACTCGACCTGGCCAAGGCGCCGTTCATGGGCGACCGCCAGCAGCTCTCGGCGATCGAGCAGGGCAAGATGTTCGCGGTGTCGCAGGCCTCTGGTCAGGCGACTGTGCGGATGGACGAGAACATCCGGCAGAAGAACTCCCCGCTCCTCCTCGCCGTTGCCGGCCTCTCGAATGAGGGCCATGCCGGCCTCGCGCTCGAATTGCTCGCGGCGCACGGCCGAGTGATCGAGGCAGGTCCCGACCATGTCGCCCGGGCAGCCGAGCTATGGTTGTCGCTGACGCCCGAGAAGCGCGAGGCGACCGCGATATTCACCGCCGGCCGCGCCGACCGCGCCGAGATCAACACGCGGGTCCAGGCGGGACTGCTCAAGGAGGGCACGCTCACTGGCGCCGGCGTCGCTCTCACCACGCTGCAGAGCGCCAATGCGGCGCGCGAAGAGCTGCGCTTCGCCTCGACGTACCGGACCGGCCAGGTGGTCGAGGCGCGGATGGATGTGCGCGAGATCGGTCTCGGGCGCGGCGAATATCAGGTCAGCGAGGTGCGCAAGGACGGCAAGGTCGTGCTGGAGCGCGATGGCAAGCGCAAGATCATCGATCCTGACCGGATCAATCCCGATCACCGTTTCGACCGGCTTGGGCTCTACGAGCAGAAGCAGGTCAGGATCCACGACGGCGAGACTGTGTTCTGGCGCGACAAGGACGCTGGTCGCGACATTGCCAAGTCGACCTATGCCACGGTACTTGAGGCGCGCGCGGAAGGCATCCGCGTTGAGCTGGCCGACAAGCGTCAACTGGTTCTGGCACCGGGCGATCCGATGCTGCGGCGCCTCGATCTTGGCTATGCGCTCAATGCCCACATGGCGCAGGGGATGACTAAACCCGAGGCGATCGAGGTGATCTCGTCCGCGCAACGCAATCTCGCGACCCAGCGCACGCAAAATGTCCTCAATACGCGCGCGACCGACGACATGGTCGTTGTCACCAACAACCTCGATTCCCTGAAGCAGCAGCTCGACCGCACCCCCGGGAACAAGACCTCAGCGCTCGAAGTGACCGGCAAGGTCGAGGTGGAACCACGCCATTCCAATCCGATCGATAGTCGGCAAGTGCCCGAACTGAGGATGAGCCCGGAGCTCAAGGCCAAGCTCGATGCGGTGCTGGGACCTGCGCCGCAAGCCCCGGTCCGCCAGCTTCCCGTCCCTGAAAAATCGCTGGGGCTCGACCTGTGAGGGCGCGGCTCACCTTTTCGCCTGAGGCCGCAGGCCGGGTGTTCGACCGCGCCCATGCCACCCTCGTCTGGCTCGCGGTTCTGGTCTTCTTGTCTTCCGAGCCATCGGTGCGCGGCCTGGCGATCGCGGCGATGGTCGCGGTAGCGCTCGCCGCCAGCATTGTTGCCTGCCTTGCCAAAGCGACCTGCCCCAACCCGTTGTCCCACAATCCGGAGACTGACAATGGCCTATGAGCATGATGAAATCGGCGACTTTGCCAGCGAGCGCGATGCGCAGGACTGGGCCGAACGCAACAACATCGATCCATCAGATCTCCACTTACGCGCCCGCGGCAAGCGGGGTGTCACCCTGAGCGTGCGCCGGTCGGCGCTCAGGGATTCATCGCAAGCCGACCTCTCGTTCGGTCGCCGGACCGGCTTTTTCTGAGAACCAAGGAGACTGAAGATGAAGAGATATCTCTGCCTGATTGTACCTCTGCTCGGCGCCACGGGCACCCCTGCCCTCGCCTCGGCTGCCAGCCCCTCAGTGCCGCCTGCCCCTGCGGCTGCCCAGCGATCGGCCGATCACCAGGTGATGGGTGAACAGGTTCGGCAAGGTCTCGCGCGGCTGCGTGAGGAACTCGAGGCGCGCAAGCGGGATGCCAAGCAAGGCGCGCAGGCCGCCCAGTATGAAGCCAATGGGCTGTGCTCGGACTGCTCCGACAAGGACGCCGGCGCACATCACCATTCCGTCAGCGACGAGCGCAAGGCCGACAGCCCCAAGTGGATCAGCCAAGCGATCTACGCCTGACGGGGTGCGGCGCGGTCCGGGCCACCTCCCACCGGGCCGCGCCGTTTTACCGCCGGCAATCTTAGCTGATCGTACTGCCGTCACTCTTGAATTAGGAGTTTGTTCGATGAATTCAGTTCCGTCGCCGCTATGCCGTGATCCTGCCGTCGGTCTTCTGGCTAAGGGGCAGTCCTGCGATGCCGAGCTCACCATCGATCGCTGGCAGCTGTGCTATTTTGCCGGACCCGAGGGCATCAGTCTTGGCGTCGGCGGCATGCTCGAAATCGGCAGATCGTGCCCCCGCGAGGTCGAAGTATGGGAGATCCACCTGTGCAACGGCTTCGCAACGAAGCGGTATTTCAACAACTTCCAGGACATTCCAGACGGAGCAATCGGAGCCATCGATGTCTCGGATAACCGCGGCGGTGCGATCGTTGTAAGACCCGACGACCCCGTGACTATCTACAATCTGCTTGAGCTGCGGCGCACGCGGCAGTTGTCGTTTCACCCTGTGCAGGACCTCAAACTGCTAATGACGATCGCCGAGACCGACAGTGCCGATCTTTTCGCGGTCCGCGAGATGCATTTCTATCTCTGATGCAGAAGGTGCATGATAATCGCGCGCAAAATCTTGCAAGTTTTCTGTGCCACTTGCTAGAGACGGGCCGCGACCCGAACAGAACCGGGCAACACCTCCCACCATCTGCGCCCCGAACTTACCCATGAACCGCCCTATCCGCCGTACAGCCAACACGATCACCGGCAAGCTCGAGGCAGGGCCGCGTGGGCCGATCCTTCGCGATGCGGACGGCGTAGCCTGGCGACTGCATTTTGGCGAGGAACCGGCGCCTGATCACCTTGAAGGAAAAGTGAGTTTGCGCGGCAGAATCGTTCAGCCCGACAGGATCGATGTCGAATTCTGCACGCCGCTGGACGGTGAATGATTAAATTCGGTTCGCGAAGACTGGTCGTTCTCGCCCGCTTATTGAACGCGAAGGGATAAGCCGGGTATTACAATGTAGAGGCAGCTAGATTGTTTTCATGTAGTCAAACGTCCTTTCAATACGGGCACCTACCTAACTCGCACCATTTTAGAGTCATTATTCGGCACATTTAACCTGGTGCAATATTGACAGATTCCCACGATTCAACAATCGTTTGCGCGAGGATAAAGGCTTCGGGGGCGGGTTGATGCGAATGCAGCGACTGCTGATCGATCGAAGCACGCTCGACCTGATCACCGCCGATGCCCAGGACTTCCTCAACGTGCTCAATGCTGCCGGGCTCCACCCGGCCTCGGCGATGATGCTAGGCGTGATAGAGCAGTTGCAGGCCGACCGGGCGAACTTGCCGGACGAGCGCGGCGACGCCGTACAATCCCCCAAGCCTAGCTGAGCCCGGCCTACTTGAGATTGCCCGCGGGCACGCCGAACGGAATGACCCGGCCGTCGGCTCCGGCTTCACGCGTCCCCTGCCCATAGATCCTGCCGTCCAGTTCAAAAGTCGGCGCAAACCGGACAATCGTTGCAACATCCGCAGCCTCGTGACCCGCAAGGGCCTCAATCGCGGCGAGCACGCTCTCGCGCGAAGAGTAGATGTCTTCGCGCATCAACAGCCGCGCCATCGAGGCTGAGCGATCGCCAATGGCGGACGCGATCTTCTGGTGCATCCGGAAGGACTCTTCGGCATCGTCGGCCCGCTGCGACCAGGCAATCCGGCGATGGAGCGCGTTGGGCAGGACCATGCGCGCCATGTCGGGTATCTGCGGAATCCGGGACATGCGCATCACTTCGATATGGAAGCGCAGGTTCTCGAGGACCACGCGTTCAAGCGCTTCGGGATCACCGGGTGATGGTTCGTGCGCTTCCGCCGCAAGCGCGGCCAGCAATGAAATCTCGGCAGCGGTCGCGCGCTCAGCGGCCCGGAAGGCGGCCAGCCCTTCAAAGTTGGCCCGCATCTCGAAGAGATCCTCGACCTCTTCATGGCCCCAAGTGCGCACCACAAACTCGCTCCGCCCCTGGCGGTTAAGGTAGCCTTCATGGGCGAGAGCACCCAGCACTTCAGCGACTGCGACCGGACGGCTCGCATAGACTTCGGCCACGTCCGCCTTCGCAATCACCTGTCCGGGCAGATAGCGCGCGGACAGGATCCCGAACCTGATTTCGAGGAACATGAGTTCAGAAAGAGACTGCGCTTTGCTCAATCGACCTCCCTTGTGGGCGAGTTCTTGCCCGCCGCATCATTGCGGTGAACCTAACACAATTTCGATTTGATTTCCGAATCCGGATGGTTCGGATTATCCGGACTTTGTCATCAGCGAGCAATTCGAGGCATCGGTGGCGAAACCAAAGTTGCCAGACCTGCGAACGATTGCCTGCCCGGCGCGGCATGTCTTCGCTTTGCTTCGCGAGCCACGCAAGCGGCAGCGCTATGACGATCCCGGACGACTCCCCGGCTTCCAGGGTCTCGCTGCGGACGATGCGTCACGCTTTGCGCAGGAGCTCATCGACCTCGGCCTTGTTGTCCGCGACCACGGCCGCCTCACCATTGTCGACTGGACGATCGAGCGCATCGTCGAACATCTGGCGCTCGCCGGGGCCATTCAGGCGCTGGCCGCGTCTGAGGTAGCTGCACTGCAAGGCAAGGCCGATTTTTCTTGCCTCGAGGGCATCAACTCCGCCCTCAAGTCTTACGAGACCCAGGCCGATAACCTGCTGCACGGCGCCTTTCTCGATTACCGATGGCATCTCGAACTTGTCCGGTTGAGCGGCAACAGGGCGGCCTTTGTCACCTATGTCAAGGCGATCCCGCCGGCGGTCTGGATCGCCGGGGCCAACTACTTCCAACTCGACGAGGCGCGCAGCTCTCTGATCGAACATGACCGCCTGATTGCTTACATGAAGGCCGGCGATACGCTGCGTGCGCGGGACGCAGTGTCGTTTCATCTCGAAGAAGCAGCGGCGCAGATTCGCCGCGCAGGCGCGGCGCGGATCGAGAGTTATCCTATAGATTGCCTTACGGGTTCCTGCTTGGATTGATCTGAGCGGCGTTGCGGCTCTGACCACTGTAGATCGGTTTGGCGCCCCACCGATGATACCAGACTATCCCGGAACAGGTCATTCATAGCTCAAGTCTTCTGTTTGGACGAATTTCACCCTTTTGGCGGCGACGCCACCTTAAAAGCCCAGTTGCAAACAGAACTGGGGGAACGAGGCCCACCACGGTCACCAAGAACCTTAGGACAATACCGCCCAAGGATGCATCATGAAGCGGATGAAGCCAGTTGTTCACGATTGTCGATGCGCTGGCCCGCTGGCTGTCCTGCAGTCCGACAACTGCTCCGCTGAATTGATCGACAAACACGTAACTGTGGGGGAAACGGTAAGAGGGATCACCCGGCTGCTGAATGCGGACCATGAAAGTGCCGCCAGATTGGCCCGGAGCCTCCACCCAAGCCAACCTGCCCTCAGGCATTGCCCGATGGGCAATCGCCAGCGCTGTGCTAATCGAAAGCGGCGGACGGTTCTTGACTGCGGATTGTGGTGACGGAGTCTCGTCAACTGGGCCAGTCACCTGCGACAAAACGGCGTTGCTCTGATCGGGCAGCGCCAACATCACACCGGTTACAACCAGCATGAGAAGCAATGGCAGACTGGCAAGTCCTGCCAGCTTGTGGATGTCGCGCAGCGTCCGGAGCGAGGATGCCCCACGCTTGTAGCGCAGCGCTTTGCGCCAACTGCCTTTTGGCCACCAGGCCCACAATCCCGTCAGCAACAGGACAAGAATGATGAGGCCCGCCCATCCAACGACATCCCGCCATGCGGGACCTGCGGCTAGCTGCATGTGGAGGTCGTAGATCCATGTCATGGCGTAGCTACCCCAGACCGCCTCGCGCAGCACTCGGGCGCCGTCCGGTGCAAGCCAGACCATGATGCGCTGGCCGTGATGCCCGGCATGAGGCGGCTGATAACGCGCGGGGATCGGACCGGGCTTACCAGTCACCTCGAAGCGCCAAGCCCCGTTTCGGTCCGGCCATTGCCGCCGCACAGTAGTGAGCGAAGTATCCCAAACGGAAGAATTCCACCCTGGCGCAACCCCTGATGCAGTGATTTTGATCTCGGGATGGAGCGCAGCATCGATCTCCTGGTAGAAGACGAGCAACGATCCGGAAATCCCGAGGACGACGAACAGCGCGCCGAGGCTTAGGCCGAGCAAAAGGTGAGCCGTGCGAATGAAACGTCGGACGCGCTGCATGGTCAGAAGTGGGTCGTGAGGGATACTTCGAAGCTGCGCGGAGCGCCGAGGTAGATGTTTGTGGTCGGATAGCCCGAATACTCACCATAGAAGGCATCGGTCAGGTTTCGTCCTCGCAGGGTGAGCGTCGCCTGCTCTGCCAGTTTCCACGAAATTGCCGCGTCCAGAGTGGTGCGGCCATCAACGTGGATCGTGTTCGCCGTATCAGTGAAGAAGCCCGAGACATGCCGGACAAAGCCGCTCAGACTGAGCGGAGTGCCGGGGACCGCATAGACTGCGTAGCCGTTCAGCGTGGTGGTTGGCGTGTTGATCGGACGGTTGCCTGTACGGACCGCGCCGCCGGCTTCCACCAGCTGATCGTATTTGGCGTCGGTGTAGCCGAAGCTGCCGCCGAGCGAGAACTGCTTCGTCACTGCAGCCCCGAGGCTGAGTTCCACACCGCGGGACGACTGACTGCCGCCCTGCACGGTAAGGGATGGGTTCACCGGATCACGGGTCAGGATATCGTCCTGCTTGATATAGTAGGCGGAGCCGGTGAGCGTCAGGCGCTGGTCAAACGCAGAAAGTTTGAAGCCTCCCTCGGCCGACCGACCCTTGGTCAGGCGAAATCCCGTGTTCACGATCGACTGGAGCAGGATTGATGAAACCGGCACGGTCGCAGTCGTGTACTGGGCGTAGAGCGTCAGGCCTTTGGAGATGTCATAGGTCGTCCCCACCCGCCAGGAGAATGGCTTGTATTTCGGGCTACCTGATTGAACGGTGTTCGGGGTCACATTGAAGTTCGTGACGCTGCGGTCGAGATGGATGTCGTCGTAGCGCACTCCGCCAACCAGCAGCCAGTTCGGTGTCAGGTTGAGCGCGTCTTCGGCGAACACAGAGATCGTGCGCAGTCTCGAATCGAAGTTTACGTTCCCTGCCGTATAGGCGCTGTTCGCAGTGGGGAACGCGCCAACCACCGGATCATAAGGATCGACGCGCGCAACAGCAGTATTGGGCGACGTCTGACGCAAGCTGGCAAAGTCGGTATGATTGTACTCCGCACCGATGGTGGCGCGATTGCGCATGCCGCCCAGTGTACCGTCGTTGGACAGGGCCGAGCGCACATTCCAGAATTTGTGATCGTGGTAGAAGCGCTGGAGCGTGCGGATGAAGCTCCCGTTCGGAAATCCTGCGCTCGGCGCAGCGAAGGTCTGGGTATCGCTCAGTACATAGGCGCGATCGGCCGTATACCAGGTGAGATCCGTGCCCCATGACCACCCTCCGCCGAGCTTCCAGTCGATCCGGGAGCGCAGGGTTGTTTCGTCAGCGCCGGAATAGCCGCCATCCGGGTTGTAGTTCTTGTGCCGGAGCGCCCGGTCAATGACGAGGCCGTTTGCGCTCTGCAGGATGCTGCTTGGATCTTTGGCGACAGCCGCAGAAACCAGCGGAACGCCCTGGTAGGTACTGGTGTAGTTGTCGTTGAAGTGGTCGACGGCCAGCAGCACGGAGAGGTCATCGGACGGCTTGAACAGGACACTCGCGGTCAGCCCGGTCGAGCGCGTGTCATTATTGTCGACATCGTAGAGGCTGTCAGAGTGCATGTTGCTGGCATCGGCCCGGATTGCGACCTCATCCGACAGTTGAAGGTTGACCCCGCCCGCAGCCGTGATCGTGTTGAAGCTGCCGTAGCGCAGCAGAGTATCGAGATGGGTGCCATCGAAGGTTGGTTTGCGGGTTACCTTGTTGATCACCCCGCCAAGTGCGCCCTCACCGAAAAGCACCGATGCCGGTCCCTTGATCACTTCAATTCGGTCAAAATGCCAAGTGTTGGTGTCGCGCTGGACCACGGTCGAGGTTGAAACCCGGACGCCATCCTGTAGGATCGAGATCACATTGCCGGAGAAGCCCCGCATCATTACCGCCGCAGGATTGCCTGGAACATTCCCCGATATGGCTCCGGGAATGTCGGCAAAGGCCTCGCGCGCGGTTCGCAGTCCGCGAAACTGGAGATCCGCCTGGGTGATGGTTTCAACGGTGGCTGGGGTCTCGCGAGTCGTCAGCCCGAGGCGACTGGCAGTGCTGTTCTCGGAATCGAGCTTGAGTTGGTCCCGCTGGGCCACGACGAGGATGTCGCTGTCACGTGGCGCATCCTCCTCTTCGGCAAAAGCGCAGGAGGGCACGGCCAGGAGAGCGGCCGCAAGTGCGGTGGACGATACGATTTTCATGAATAATTCCAGATCAATGAAGTGAGGAAGGGTGCGACGCAGTGGCCAGCAAGGTACGGTGTCAGAACCGGACCCGGACACTCCCCGTCAGATTGAGGCCATCGCCCGGGCTGTGCAGCGTCTGCGCCCCATCCCACCAGGCGTATTCGTAGAAGGTGTCGGTGAGGTTCTTGCCGGTCAGAGCCGCCTCGATCCGATCATTCACCGTGTAAGCCACTTCAGCGTTGAAGAGGCTGTAGCTGCCGAACTTGCCGCCGTTGGCGGCGCTGTTGGCAGCTGTCAGCCAATAGCTCGACTGGCCATTGGCCCAAAGCGAAAGGCGAACCTTTTGGAGCCCCGTGAAATCGACCCCGCTCGACCAGAGCCAGTGCGGCACGTGGTCGATCTCGTTGCCCTTGTACTGCGGGGTTGCCGGATCGGGCGTGGTGATGGTGGCCTTCTGCCACGTAAGCGCACCCCACAATGAAAGCCCCGCAATCGGCTTGGCGCTCAACTGGAGATCGAAGCCACGGCGGCGCGTGGCCCCGACATTCTCGCTGTCGCCGAGTGGATCGTTGAGCTTGCGCTTGATCTCTCCGGTCGCGGTTTGCTGCCAGGCCGCGACGCGCCCCTCGAACAGGTCGCCAAGCGCGTACTTGACCCCGATTTCCCAGCCCTCGTTGATCGAAGGGTCGAGATTGGTGGTGCGCGGCGGGATGAGATAGGCGCCCGAGCCCAAACCGATCTGGAAGCTTTTCCCGTAGTTGCCGTAGAGGGTCACACCCTTGATGGGCAGCACGGCGACCGAGAGCTTGGGCTGACTGATCGTCCCATAGTCGTTGATCGGGGCGAACTGGCCGTTCAGGCGATTGAGGTAGCTGCCGCCGACCCAGTCCCAGCGCCAGGCCGGGGTGATGCGCAGCCATGGGGCAGGCTCAAGGATCAACTGGCCATAGACCCCGCCCACCGAAAGCTTGAATTTCTGGTCACGGGTTTGAGCGGTCGGCACGCGATTGACCGCCGTGTAACGCAGGGAGACATTGTCCTGCCACTGGGTATCGCCGCCGACCTCAGCCATGAGCGGCATGCCCGCCAGGCTGGTATGATAATGCAGCGCCCCCATCGCGCCCCAATGGTCCTCGCTGGTGACCCGGCGCTGCTGCGATGCGCCAGCCGAAAACTTTACGTAGCGATCATCGCGCAGGCGGTTGAAGTAGGCCTTTGCCGTGAAATCGAGCAGGTCGCTCAAGCTGTTGTCAAAGTGCAGGCTGTACTGCTGGACTTCGCGGCTGTCGCCGTCGGAGGCATTGTAAGCGTTGGTCATGCGCGGATCGCGACGGCTGTCGGCAAACGTCAGGTAGCCGGGTTCCTGCGCGTTGCCCTTGTAGTAACGGGCGATCGCGCCGATCCGAACATCCTCATTGGGGTTGAAGAACCACTTGCCCCCAAGGCTGAGCCGGTCGAGGCTCCCATGCTGACGATAGCCATCGGACTGGCGATAGGCGACGAGATAGTTCTGGCTGAACTTGCCGGTTTCGAGGCCCGCGGAAAGCTGTCCTTCGTAGGTGCCGAAGCTGCCCCCAGAGATGCGGGCGTCGGCATAGGTCCCGCCGATGCGCGTCTTGATATTGGCGCTGCCGGCGATGGCGTGCAGGCCATAGCGAGGGTCAGACGTACCGCGCACCACCTCGATCCCCGAGATATCGAGCGGGTAGACCATGTCGACATAGGGCATGTTGCCGTCGTTGCTGTTCGAGGGCACGCCGTCGATCAGCAGCTTGACGGCGTTGATCTCTCCCTCACCATTGAAGCCGCGGAATGAGAACTTGCCGCTGGTCGTGCCCTGATTGAAATTGGTGAGCAGCACGCCCGGCAGCCGCCCAACAAGTTCCCAAGCATAGTTGACGTTCGCGCGCTGCGCGACATCGCCGCCGAGCCGGTCAACCGAGGTCAGCACGTTGTCGGTTGAGCCCGCCATGCGGTTGGCGGTGACGACGATTTCGCCGACCGAGAAGGACGTATCGGCAGAGTTACCGCTCTTTGCCGGCTCTTCGGCCAGTGCCGGTGATGCGATGCAAGCGAGCGCCAGCGCGATCGCGGATTTCGAGGTGTGCATTGTCTTTCCAATCAAATCTGAATGATAACCGAGGAAGGCGTCAGCTCTTGGCCTGCGCGCGGAACATGCCGGCGACGGGCGCGAACATGTCGCTCATCATCTCGCCGACTGGCGCAGAGGTCGTGGCCAGGGTGCCGCCCTTGATCGAGGGATCGGGGGCATATTCGCCCTGCAGGACCAGGGCTTCGGCATAGGCTCGTCCGCGAAGCTGTTCGACCAGAGCAATCGCAAAATCGAGGCCTGCCGAAACGCCGGCTCCGGTCAGGATATTACCGTCCTTGACCACGCGCTCGTTGACCGGGATCGCTCCGAAATCGGCGAGCACGTCGCGGGCTACCCAGTGCGAAGTTGCGCGCTTGCCATTGAGCAGCCCCGCCTTGGCGAGGATCATCGAGCCGGTGCAGACGCTGGTGACGTGCTTGGCCCGCAATGCACGGTCCCGGATCCACGACATTGTGTCCGTCCGGCCCATCACCGAGAGCGTGCCCTCGGTCCCGCCGGGCACGAAGAGCACGTCAAGATCCTGGGGCGCGTCCGCCATCGTCACAGTGGGCGTGATGGCCAGGCCCAGGTCAGACATCACCGGCGAGAGATCCTTCTCGGTCGTGACGAGGTGGACCTTTGCGCCGAACAGGCAGGCAAAGAAGTAATGCGGTCCCACGAGGTCGAGCGCGGTGAACTTGGGGTACAGCAGCATCGCGATCTGCTCCTTCCCCCACAGGCCCGGCCCCAACACCCGGTTCATCGCCTCCATGTGCTTGTCATGCATGGCTGTCTGTTCGGCAGCAGACGGGTTTGCTGAGGGCGCTGCAGCGCCCCCGGCAGCTTGCGCGGCCATGGCCTTTTCGATCGCGAGATAGGGAGCGAGCAAGGCCGCTCCGGTCATGCCCTGGAGGAGGGCGCGGCGGTTGGTTTCCATTTCCGGCCTCCTCAATAGCTGACGCTGAGCGTCACGAAGGCCGAGCGGGGCGTGCCCGGTCGCACCACCGACTGGTTGAGGTAGAGATAGGGCTGGAAGTAGAGCTTGTTGGTCAGGTTGGTGACGGTCGCGCTCAGCTTGAACGGCCCGGTCTCGTAGCTTGCCTGGGCATCGAAAACTGCATAGCTGCCAGTCTTGTCGGTGTTGGGAAGCGTCGTGTACGCGCCCGATGCTGCCGTCATCCCGGCACCCAGGCCGAAGCCCTTGAGCGTCCCATCGAGGAACCGATACCGCGCGGCAATGCGCCCGCTGTGCTGGGGCACGCGGCTGAGAAACTGGCCGGCATTACCGGTGAGGTCGTCCTTCGTGACCTGCGCGCGGGTGTAGGCATAGCTCGCCAGCAGCGAGAAGCTCTTGGCGGGCTCCCAGATCACATCGGCTTCAATGCCCTTGGAGCGTTGCTGCCCGATCTGGCGCGTACCGAGAACGCCGAACGGATCGGTGAGCGGCACGTTGTTGCGGGTCTGGTGGAAAGCCGCAATCGTGCCCGACAGGCCAGCCTTACGCAGCGCGAACTTGAGACCGCCCTCCCAGCTTTGCGCAGTCTCAGGGGTAGTCGGTGTTACGCCGGGGTTGAAGAAGATCGATTGGCGCGAGCCAGTGGCATAGCCACCGAACAACGATATGCCGTCGGCGACATCCAGCGTGACACCGACACGGGGATCGACGCGGTTGAAGCTGTGCTTGGGGCTGAAGACGTTGTTGAAGCCTTCGGTGCTCTCCAGTCGGGTATACCGCAATCCGGCCAGAACATGGATGCGCTCGGCGATCGTGATCTGGTCCTGCAGATAGAGGCCGATTGTCCGGTAGGTGTTGACGTATGTGTCGTAGGGAAAGTCGGTCGGACCGAACGGTACGTCGCTGGTGGGGTCGGCATAGTCGAGCAGACCCGCCGGAAAGAGATTGAAGCCCATGGTGCCGTGGTAGTCGACCATGTCGTACTGGGCCCCGGCGATCAGGACATGTTCGATGGAGCCGGTCGAGAACGTCCCCGTCAGGCTACCATCGAAGGTCATCTCGCGGATCTTCGTACCGGGCATGCGGGCGGTGATGATCGGATAGACCGAACCGGTCGGCGGATAGAATGCGAAGAAGGGGAAGCTTCCGTTCTCGTTCACCGTGTTGTTGTAGCTGCGCACCCGGAACTGGGCGGTGAGGTTGTCGGACAGGCGGTGGGTAAAGACCCCGGTCAGGACGACGTTCTCGATGGTCGTCTTCGGCGCGTCCTTTGCCCCCGAAAAACGGAACGGGTTGACGCCGGGATAGCCGATCATCGCAAAGGGCAGTCCGGCATATTCGAGCTGCTCGATGCGGTTGTAATTAACGCGCAGGACCAGGCTGGTGTTATCGAAGCCGATCCGCAGAGCGGGCACCACGGTGATGCGCTTGTTGGTCACCGCATCGATGGCATCATCAGCATGAACATATTCTGCCGATATCCGTGCCGCGACATTGCTGCCCAGAGGCTGGTTGATATCGACCGAGGGCTGGATCGTGCTGAAGCTACCGGTGCGGAAGGCTGCGCTGTAGCTCGCTTTCTGTTCCGGGCTGGCGCTGATGACGTTTATCAACCCGCCGACCGGCGCACCGGTGCCGCCGCCGAACAGCTGCGATGTCGGACCCTTGGCGACTTCGATCCGCTCGACCCCAACGAGGCTAGACGGATCGTAGGTTGAGGCGTCGCCATACTGCGGCAGTCCATCGACGTAGATCTCGGACGAGAAGCCGCGAACAATCGGCTTGATCAGAACGGCTTCGGACGGCTGCGCCGGGACGACGCCCGAAATGTTGCGCAGGGCTTCGGACAGCGTCGTCAGGTTCTGCTCGTCGATCAGCGTGCGGGTCAGCACCTGAACCGACTGGGGCGTTTCCAGGATCGGTACGGGCGTGCGGAGCGATGCGGCGTCGGTGACCTTGTAGCCATCGTCCTTGCGAGCGGTGACGACAATCTCGGACGGCGTCCAGCCCGTGGACTGGTCCGCCGTTTCGGCGTGGGCAGGCGCGGCAGCTACGAGCGCCGCGCCAAGCGCGATGAGTGATGTACGCATGGTTTGATCCCCTGGAATTGTCAGAAACGGAAAGTTGCGCCGACGAAGGCGGAGCGGCCCTCGCCCGGGTAGAAGACGTCGGTGGCGTCGATGCGCGCGTCGGTCAGCGCCGCGAACTCGGCCGCGTAGCGCTTGTCGGTGAGGTTCCGCAGGTCCGCGAACAGCGTCAGTCCGTTGGACAGTTTCCAGCCGAGTTCGAAGTTGAGCAGAGCGTAGCCCGGTGCCTTCAGCGTGTTGGCGTAGTCGACCCAGACCGACTTCATCCGCCAGTCGAGCGCAGGTTCGATGTAAGCCCCAGACGGATGCTCGTAGCGCAGCGACGCGCGATACTGATGTTCCGGAGCGACTGGCAGACGGCCATTGCCGTAGACCGGGTCATTGTCGAAGGTGAAATCGGACCAGGCGTAGGTCTGGCGCAAGCGCAGCAGTCCGGCATTCGGATCATCGATGATCCGCCAGTCGAGGCTGGCCTCGATCCCCTGGTGTACGGTCTTGCCCGCGTTAAAGAAGAAGGCGGGGAACCCAGTTGTACCGTTGAAGCTGAGCAGTTCGCCCTTCAGCCAGCTACGATAGAAGGTGAAATCCCAGGTGACAGCCCCGGCCTTGCCGCGTGTGCCGAGTTCCGCGGTCCACGCCTTCTGGGCGCTGACGGGCACGAAGCCCGGAACGCCGCCCTGGACGAGCGCGCCGTAATGCGGCGGTTCGACCGAACGTGTGACATTGGCGTAGACTTGGAGTCCCTCACTGTTCTGCCACAGCAAGCCGAGGCGCGGCGAGAACCAGTCGAAGCTCTTCGAACGGTCATTGGCCGACGACAGCAGATCGCGGTAGTCGCGTGAGGCGTGACCGTAGGAACCACCCGCGACCAGCGCGAAGTTGTCGGTCGCCCAGAACCGACCTTCCGCAAAGACATCGAGCGCGGAGGCATCGAGCGAGGCCTTGCCAAACTGGAAGCCGTTCACCCCGCCCATGTTGACGAACAGGCCCTGCTTGTTGCCGCCCTGCCGGTAGTAGGCGCCAAAGAACATGTCGGCCTTGTGGCCGGCGAGTTCGCCGTCCCAGCTGAAGCGGCCGAATGCGCCCTGGGTGTCGATCTTCTGATCGATCACGATCGGGATCGGGTGATGCAGGTCGGTCCAGGTGGTGTAGACGCCTCCTTCGAACAGCAGGCTGTCAGTGAGATGCAGCCGGGTCTGGAGCGTGACGCGCTGAATGTCCTGATCGCGCGCCCACTTGTTGGCTACGACGCCGGCTCCGGCCGCGCGCGGGGTTGTCAGGGCATTGGCGAGGCTCAGCGTGCCGGGGACATCCTGATTGATGTCTGCGGCATAGGCGATGAGGCGAACTTCGTTGTCGCCCCCGAAGCTGTAGCCAATGTTGAGGGTGCCACGATACTGCTCGAGGCCGCTGTTGACGCGGTAGCCGTCAGACCTGGCCGCCGAGAATGAACCGTAGAAGTCCCATTGGCCGACCTGCCGTGCGAGGGCGACCTGCCCACGATAGGTATCGAAGCTGCCTCCTTCGGGGCGGACCAAGTTGGGCGACTGCGCCGTCTTGCCGTTGGGAGTGACGAGATTGACCGCACCGCCAAGCTGAGCGCCCCCGAAGCGCAGCGCATTGCCGCCCTTGTAGACTTCGACGTAACGGGCCCCAAGTGCATCGACCTTCTGGAAATCGGAAAACCCATCGGCATCGGCAAAGGGCACGCCGTCCTGCGCGATAAGGACGCCGCGCTGGTGATAGCTCTGGTCGATCCCGGAGCCGCGGATCGAAAGCCGTGCCTCCTCGCCATAGCGCTTGTTAGAGAGCACACCAGGCACGTCGCGGAGCAGGTCCGGCATGCCGAGTGCGAGACGTCCTTCGTAGGTTTCCGCCGCCACAACGGAGACGGCGCCGGGCGTGCGGGCAAGCCGCTCACGGGCATCGCCGACGATCGCGGGGTCATCGGCATTGCGCTTGGCGGTGACGATGATCGTGTCGGGATTATCAGTGTCGGCGTCCTCGGCAAGCGCGGGGCTGGCGGACAGCAGCACGGCTGCGATGGCAAACAGAGATGTCTTCATGAAATTTCCCCCCTGGGATGGCTGTTTGTTGGTTTTCGATGTCACGCGATCAGACGCTTGAGCTTCTCAAGCGCAGTCGCGTCGGATTCCTGGTGGTCTATCGTTCCCGAGAACTCGCCCTTGGCGGTCATCAGGTAGATCGCGGCGGTATGGTCGATGGTGTAATCGCCGCCCGGCTGCGGCACCTTGGCCGAGTAGACGCCGTAACCCTTCTTGATCTGTTCAAGCTGGGCATCGGTGCCGGTCAGGCCGAGTATCGGTGTCCCGAACAGCGTGACGTAATTGCCGAGGTCTACGGGCTTATCGTGCCCCGGATCGACTGAGACAAAGACGATATTGAACTTCATGCCGTCGGCCGCAAGCTGCTTCCGCAACCGCGCCATGCGGGCGAGGCTAGTCGGACAGACATCGGGACAGCGGGTGAAGCCGAAGAAGATTGTATAGGGCTTGCCCGCCAGCGTCTTTTCGGTGACGGTCGAACCGTCCGGCGCGGTCAGGGTGAAGGGGCCGCCGAAGGTATGGGCATAGTCACTAGCCGCATCGCCGGCAGGATTGCCGCGATCATAAATCACGGCGACGCCGATGAGCGCGGCCACGCCCAAGACGAGCCAGAGAGCGGTGCGCAGGCGAACCAGGCCCGAGCGGGACTGTTGCTTCTCAGTGTCCAGCATGGCCGCTTTCCATCGGGCCGGTCGAGGTCACAGGCTGGACCGCGAATTGCACGGTCACGCGGCCAGCGCGCTGGAAGCGGAGCGTCACGGGGAAGCGCTCACCCTGACGCAGCTGGCGCTTCAGCCCCATGAACATGATGTGGTAGCTGCCGGGCTTGAGTTCGAGCGCACCTCTGGCCGGAACAGCAATGCCGCCTTCCACTTGGCGCATGCGCATGACACCGCCATCCATGGTCATCGTATGCAGTTGGACTTCGGCCGCCACCGGACTCGTGCCCGAGACCAGTCGATCTTCGGACGCGCCTTTGTTGGTGATGGTCATGAACCCGCCGCCGACGGCTTGTCCCGGGGCAGTCTCGCGCGACCAGGGGTGCTGGATGGTCAGATTTCCGTTCTGATAGCCGTGCGCCAGCGCGGCGCTGGCCATGGCGCTTAAGGCGAGAGCGGGAACGAGGGCTTTGGGAGGAAGGCGCATCATAGCTTGAAATCCTGTTCGAGGGCGCAGACGGAAATGTCCTGCGCGGCGAGGGTCTGGGTCGGTTCGATCAGGCCGAAACCGAAGGCCGTGTCGGCGAGGCGCAGTGCGGCGCAGAGCGCGATCGCTTTCCAGGTGTTGCGGCGAAAGCGCTGAAGCTTGTGATGGCGCGCTTCGGAAATCGTGAAGATGCCCATGGTTCAGCACCCCCGCGTTTGCGCCAGCGCCGCGGCGACCAGCGGGGCTACGGCGCGGCGCTCATCGAGACTGAGGCAACGCCCGAACTCGATGCTGCCGTCGCGGCCGCGCAGGAACAGGCGCAGATCGCTCGGAGTGTGCCCCTCGGCAGCCAAACGCATCCAGAACGCGGGGAGCTCGATCTGGCGACCGCTGCTATCGCGATGCCGGACCCGGCCATCAGCCAGTTCGAGCGTCTCCTGTGCAGGCGCCGACTTGCCATGGCGCTCAAGGGCGAAGGTCAAAGCAGCCATCGCCAGAATGGAATAGGCGGGCACCAGCCAGTGGCCGTGCAGTGCAGGCCCGATGCTGGTGACCATAAACAGGAGGGCAATCACGCTGAAGCAGACGCGAGCGTCCTGGCTCAGGTGCGAGCGGTTCTCCTGCATGTGCAGGATAAGAGGCTTGGCACTGGCTGTCTCCGGAAGATGGTCCAGCTTTTCGGGCTTTGACGCCCAAGGCCGTTCCGCAGAACGGCACAGCAATTCGTACATGGAATCGTGCTCCGGCTAAGCCGGCGCACGCAATGGGAAGGCGCGCACGCCGGCCGGTCCGACAAATCGGTTAGATTGTCAGACCAAAGCCGGCGGTCCGCGCAGAGGCGGCCGCAGATAGGATACGCGTTTGGGAAGAGTGATACGCGCAGGCGCAAAGCCGAGCGCGAGGATGAAGGCCAACGCCAGCGCGAGAAGCGAGGGGTCGGCACCCGTCATCGAGGCCATCGATAGTGAGGCAAAAGGACACTCGCCTTTGCCCTGCTTCTGGCCTGAGTCTTTCCCGCCATCCTTCATCGGGATGACAAGTTGCTTTACCGCATGATTGCCGAAGGCGTCATCGCAGATCTGGACAGTCAGAACCTTGGAATTCTGCCCGATCATGAAGCCTGTGGGCACGACGATCTTCATGCACAGCGCAGCCATGACCACCAACAGGGCCAAAGCGCGGTGTCGCATCAGAAGGGCACGCATCACAGACATTCAAGGGCGCCACTAATCCCTGCAAGGTCGATTGTCATCCGGTTTGCGTGGCCTGCGGGATCATCCGCGAACGCTCAATGACTTGGGTCAACGTGATCTGCGCTGGGGCGATGCCCCAAAAAGCCAGAGTTTTCAGATATTGCGTAAGTTACGGACCTCGCCGTTGGTGACCCTGTGACAGTTTGTCCCATTCCGCTTCTTGCTGCTGATCATCAAGAGCGCTGCTGTTTCCCAGAGCGGAAGTGGACTTGAACCATGTACAGATTAGCCAGATGGCTTGGCGAGCGACCGTATCGGTCGATTGCGTTGAATGTTGTGATGCTGACTGCGCTGCTTGCATTGATCGGCCAGCCGCAACTTTTCCTGATGATCGGCAGCATCATGATTGCGGTGCTCGCCTTGGCTGGTTTGCGCGGCACATTGGCGCGTTGGCGCAGATCCCGCGATGCCTCTCATCCCTACGAGCTGGCCTATCTCTGGGCGCCCGGGGCAACCGCGATCATCCTCGCGGGGCTCGGTCTCTGGCTGATCCTCGGCGCTGAAGCGGGCAGCCCGTCCTACATTCTGGGCACCATCTTCTTTGGCTTCGAAGCCTGGCTTCTGGTCCTCCTTGGAGCCGATCTTCGCGCCAATCGCGCTGAAATCGTGGAGGCGCGCTGATGGATTTTCCGATTTTCCACCTCGATCTGCTCGGCAACCGTGGCCTGATCGCGATTATCGCCATCCTGCACGTTCTCATCAACCACGGCCTTGCGGTGGGCATGATGCCGCTGGTCGCTGCCATGGAATGGTATGGCCACAAGAAGCAGGACGCACGCTGGGACCAGCTTGCCTACAAGATCCTGTTTGTCTGTTTCCTCATCACGACGACAGTCGGAGCGCTCACCGGTGTCGGCATCTGGCTGTCGGTTTCACTGGTCAATCCCTATTCGATCGCCAGCCTCATCCGGGTGTTCTTCTGGGGCTGGTTCATTGAATGGCTCGTCTTCATCACCGAAGTCGTCCTGATCGTTGCCTACACGCTGACCTGGAAGAAGTGGAGCACAGGCACCGCCAAGGTCCGGCATATCAAGCTCGGCTTCGCTCTCGGTTTCTTCTCGTGGGTGACGATGGCGATCATCGTCTCGATCCTGGGCTTCATGATGGACCCGGGCAACTGGCTCACCGACCGCAGCCTTCTCGTCGGCTTCACCAATCCCATGTACCTGCCGCAACTCGCCTTCCGCACGCCGCTGGCGCTGATGGAGGCGGGCGTGATCGCAATGTTCCTGACGCTCTGCTTTACCCGCAAGGATCCGGAGCTTCGGACCAATGCGATCCGGGCCGCCGGCCTGTGGATCATGATTTTTGCCCCGCTGATGCTGGTGGGAGGCTGGTGGTACTATTCCAAGGTGCCCGAGGCCATGGCCGCGAACCTCAGCGTCGGCCTGCTGACTTTGCAGTTCACCGAATGGCATGATCTGCTGATCAAGGTGATCGTCGGCAGCCTGGCGCTCATCCTCATCGTGGCGCAGTTTGCCATCTACCGTCCCAACCGCGTGCCGCGGTGGCTGCCGCTGGTGCCATTGGCGGCGATCATCTGGATGACCGGTCATTTCGAGCGGGTGCGCGAATTCGTGCGCAAGCCTTATGTCATCGGTCGCTACATGTATGCCAACGGCATCCGGGTTGATGACTACCCGCTGCTCCAGCGCGATGGCCTGCTTGCTCACGCCACCTATTCGACGCCCCTGACCCGCGCCGAGATCGGCAAGGCTCAGCCCGCGCAAATCCCGCAACTGCAACAGGGCAAGGACGTCTTCATGATCGCCTGCTCGCGGTGCCACACCGGCAACGGCGTCAACAGCGTAACCGGCCAGTTCCGCCGGATGATGGGTGACGGCAAATGGGATCCCGCTGCGATCCAGGCCTATCTCGCCAACATGCATGATGCCCAGCCGTTCATGCCGCCCTTCCCGGGCAACCAGAACGACCTCAAGCTTCTTGGTGGATACATGCTGCACCTGCAGGCCAATGAAGCCCCAATTGCAGGCGGCCAAAGCGCCGGCGTCACCGTCAATCCCGCCTACACGGCTGAAGCCATGAAGGCCGCCAGGTCCAAGGAGACTGCGGCCAAGGAGATCACACGATGAGCGCGACACCCGTTCCGGTCGATATCCCGCTGCCACTGCCAGCGCCAGAACCCGTGCTGGTTGCCGTTCTCGTTGGCTTTTTCATCATGCACATCGCCTTCGTGAACTTCATGGTGGGCGGCACTTTCCTGACCCTTTGGTATGAGCTGAAAGGGCTGAAAGAGCGTCGGTACGACAAGCTCGCCTATGCCATTTCCTCGACGATCACCGCGAACAAGAGCATCGCGGTCGTGCTGGGCGTCGGTCCGCTGCTGGCGATCAACACGCTCTACACGGTCTATTTCTACACCGCGAACGCGCTGACCGGCTTCGCCTGGATCAGTATCATCCCGCTGGTCATCACCGCGTTCCTGCTGACCTACGCGCACAAATATTTCTGGCACAGAATGGACAACGCGAAGGGGCTGCATCTGGCTTTGATCACGTTTGCCAGCCTGATCTTCCTGTTCGTTCCGCTTATCTTCCTGACCAACATCACGCTGATGCTGTACCCGGACAAGTGGGCCGGCGTTCATGGCTTTTTCTCTGCACTGACTCTGCCGTTCATTTGGCCGCGCTATGCCCACTTCCTGCTCGCCTGTCCGGCAATGACCGGCCTGCTGATGGTCTGGCTGTTCCGGCGCGGGAGCGACGAGGATATCGCCGCGACCGGCTTTGAGCGCGCTGAACTGCTTCGCAAAGGTTATCGCTGGGCGCTGTGGCCGACTGTGCTGCAATTCGCCGTTGGTCCGTTGGCGCTCCTGACTCTGCCGGCGGTGCCGGGATCGACTGCCAGCGTCACCATCGTCTTTGGTATCAGCATCGTCGTCTCGGCCATCATGTGTCTGCTGATGTTCGCCGAGACCCGGCGCGGCGGTGACAAAATCGGATCGAGCTTTGGCGCGGTCTGCACGCTGATGGCCATCGTAATCCTGCTGATGGGCGGCGGAAGGCACCTCTACCGCGAGGCCGCGGTGAGCGAGCACCGTGAACTGGTGAAAGAGCGGACAAACGAGTACATGCGCGAAGTCGACGCCGCGCGAGCCGCAACCGCCGCGCAGGATGGAGGCAAATGATCCCAGGCTCTCTTGGCGAAGGTGTATTCGAGTGGAATGTGCGCGGCGGCTTGCAACAACTGAAGGGGCATTGCCGCCGCTATTTCTGGCTGTGGATCGCCTATCAAACCGTCAAAGGCGTCACCACCACGACCCTCGTCTGGGTGCCACTGGTCATCTGGTGGTTTGAGCGATGAATGGTGACGTCACCATAAGGCCGGTCGAGCGGCACCGGGCTGCGCTGAACGACGACGCCCGGGCGGCGATGAACGCCAAGAATCTACTGCTGCTCATCTACCTCCGCTGGATCGCAGTGGTCGGCCAGATCGCGACGATTATTGTCGTTCATTTCTATTTCGGCATCGCGCTACCTTTGCCTGAGATGCTGTGCGTGATCGGCTTTCTCGTCACGCTCAATATCATCAGCCTGCACCGCCGGGCGCATAGTCAGGATCGGTCTGGCACGGCCTTGTTCATGGAACTGCTGCTCGATGTAGCGGCTCTGACCGCGCAGCTCTATCTCAGTGGCGGCGCGACCAATCCGTTCGTCTCGCTCTACCTTCTTCAGGTCATTCTCGGCGCGGTCTTGCTTGAAGCCTGGGCCACATGGACAATTGTCGCCGTTACCGCCGGGAGTTTCATCTGGTTGACCCAGGCCTATCGTCCGATCAGTGGGCTGCATTCAGGAATGCACGGCAATCATGCTGGCGGAATGTTCGACCTGCATATCCAGGGGATGTTTCTGTGCTTTCTGCTCGCAGCCGTCCTGCTGGTGTGGTTCATCAACCGCATCAACGCCAATCTGGGCGAGAGGGACGCGCGTCTTGCTCAACTTGAGCATCAGGCGTTTGAAGAGGAGCACATCATGCGCCTTGGCCTGCTTGCGTCGGGCGCCGCGCATGAACTCGGCACGCCCCTTGCCACCTTGACGGTGATCCTCAGTGATTGGGACAAGGTCGATACGATCCGCAAGGACAGCGCGCTCAGCCTCGATCTTCGCGAAGTGCAGCTGCAGCTTAAGCGATGCAAGGAAATCGTCTCGGGCATACTGCTGTCCTCAGGTCAGGCGCGTGGCGAGGATGCCCGGCGCACGACGCTCAGCAAATTTCTGGACCGCACGATCTCCGAATGGGACGAACGCAGGAAGCCAGGGCAACTCGAGTATCGCAATAATCTCGCAGTCGACTTGCCGATCGTGTCGGATACCGTGTTTCGCCAGATGTTGGGCAATGTGCTCGACAATGCCGTGGAGGCCTCGCCCCACTGGGTAGGTATTCAGGTCGACAGCGAGGACGAAGATGTCGTGATCGCTGTCCATGATCGCGGAAACGGTTTCCCCGAGTGCATGCTCACCGGGCTCGGCGTTCCCTATTGTTCAAGTAAGGACCGGGATGGATCGGGACTTGGATTGTTCCTGGTGGTCAACATCTTGCGCAAGATTGGCGGCAGCACGGTCGCAACGAACCGGCCCGAAGGTGGCGCCACGGTCACTCTGCGTTTTCCCGTCAGCGCCCTGCGGCTGGAGGCCGCATGACGGGCAGGCGCAAACTTTTCATCGTTGAAGACGATGCCGCCCTCGCCGGGGCACTCGTGAGGGCCTTTGAACGGCGCGGCTACTCGCCACATCATGCCGATAGCGCCGAGCGTGCTGTAGATATGCTGACTCAGGTTACGCCGGACTTTGCTGTAGTCGATCTGAAACTGGGCGGGGCGTCCGGTCTCGAATGCATCAAGGCACTGGCAGCCGCCAATACAGCCATGCGCATCGTCGTGCTAACCGGCTTTGCATCGATCTCAACAGCGGTCGGGGCGATCAAGCTCGGTGCGTGTCATTACCTCGCCAAACCGGCGAGCGCAGATGACATCGAAGCGGCCTTTGCCGAAGACGAAGTTGATACCGGCATCGCGGTCACACATCGCGCGACCTCGGTGAAGACGCTGGAGTGGGAGAAGATCCACGAGGTTCTGGCGGAGGCGGGCTTCAATGTCTCCGAAGCCGCCCGTCGACTTGGCATGCACCGCCGGACTTTGACGAGAAAATTGGCAAAGCAAAGGGTCAAATGAAACCGTTTAGCCGGCCGCGAGGCCTACCAGCGCAAACGACGCAATTGCCGATCATGCCTTCACACCATAGATATTGCCGTTCTTGGGGAACGAACCGTTGCGTACAGCCGACGAAAATGCTGCAATCCCGGCATTCATAGTCGATCTGACATCAGCGAAGCGCTCAACGAAACGAGCCGTCCGCTCTGTCATTCCAAGCATGTCCTCCAGAACCAGAATTTGTCCGTCGCAGGCTGGACTTGCACCGATGCCAATCGTTGGAATCGCGATCTTGGCAGAGATATGTCTTGCCAGTGGCTCAACGACCGCTTCGATTACGACCGCAAAAGCTCCGGCCGCCGCGACGGCTTCAGCGTCCATCTCGATCGGCCCAGGTGTATTGGAACGCGATAGGGCAGCCGCTTCGTCGCGGCCTTGGGCCCTGAACGAACCAAGAGTGTGAATCGACTGCGGCGTCAGCCCGATATGAGCCATTACTGGAATCCCGCGCGCAGTGAGAAAAGCTATCGTTTCAGCAAAGTGGCTGCCGCCCTCTAGCTTAACTGCCCCACAGCCCGTTTCCCGCATTACCCGCGCTGCGGAAGCAAAGGCTTGCTCCTTCGATTGCTCGTAGGATTCAAACGGCATGTCGACGACCACGAGCGCGTAGTCGGATGCGGCCACAACCGCGCGTCCATGGGCGATCATCATGTCCAGCGTCACTGGCAGCGTCGATTCGAAACCGTACAACACGTTGCCCAGTGAATCGCCGACAAGCAGGATATCGCAATGGGGATCGGCCAGCGATGCGCTGAGCGCATGGTAGGCCGTCAGGGCTACCAGCTTATCACCCCCCTTGGCCGCCAGCACACTTGCGGCCGTGCGGCGCTTGATCAAAGTTTGTGCGGACATGTTAACCCCTTCGGTTCGTCAGTGCGCCCGCTGCTGTCGCTCACCACGGGGCTCCATCCTTACGGGTGAAGCTCCAGCCGCCTTCGGACCATGCGGCGGCCAGGTCATCCTCGGGATATTCGCCTTGATCGGTGGCACTACGGTCGCCCACCTCAAGATAGTGAACCTCCACCCCGGTCTGGTTGACCAAGTGATGGGCGATACCGTTCGCTGGAAACCCCACGCACATCCCGGGCTCTAGCGGGGCCTCGCCCGTGTCGGTTCGTAAGGTGGGATGACCGGAGAGGATGTAGACAAACTCCTCCTGCTCTGTGTGCCGATGTAGCAGGGCGGACTGTGCCCCAGGCGGCAGTATCGTGAGATTTACCCCGAAGCGCGACAGCCCGAAGACATCACCCAACTGGCGCTTGATCCGGCCAGCGACGCGCGCGGCGAACTGCGGCGGATAGTTGGATGGCTTAGTGCGCGGCGCGACGTCCATGGCGTGGCGGGGGGCTGGTGGAGAATGGTTCATGGGATCGACCTTTGCGTAAGCATTAGGAATTCTCTGCCTCATGGCAGACGATGCAAATCTTGTTGCCGTCGAGATCCCGGAAATAGGCACCATAGTAGTTGGCGTGATATTGTGGCCGCAAACCCGGTGCTCCCTCACATGTCGCGCCTTTGGTCATGGCGATTGCATGTGCGCGATCGACTATGGCGCGGTCGGGCGCCAGAAGCGCCACCATGCCCCCGTTACCCGGATCAGCCGCATGGCCGTCGAACGGCGGGCCCAGAACGAACAGCGGGCGCGTCGAGGTAGCAGGGTTCCAGATCACCAGATGTGTCGGGGTTTCGGAATGCCGCCGCCGCCATCCCAGTTCACCCATGATCGGGGCATAGAAGTCGCTTGCCCGATCCTGGCCATTCGTGGCGACAAAGACATGGGAAATCATCGCGATGCTCCTTGATAACCGAGCAACGGGTTCTTGCGCATCATAGCGTCCCCGCCTCAATTTCGTTGAGATAGTGAAACTCCGGCGCGCGAACGCCGGCGACACGCCGTATCTCGACGAGCTCCGGGGATTCGAAGAAGGCGCGCGCCGCATCGAGCGACGTCCACCACGAGAAGTGGACGACCTGACGGGCATCCGTGTCATGGGCCAAGAGTTGATAGGCGATCTCGCCCGCCTCGCGCCGGATCACGGCGGCATCGTCGAAGATCGCCTTCCACTTATCGTAGTCTTCAACTTCATGGATGATGAGGACATGGGGCTGCCGGGCGTCGCCCTTGGAAAGGTTCATGCGCCAACTCCAGTGATTGCCGAAAGACTGATGACGAAGCCCACCCACATCGCGAGCAGCACGATGCTCGAGGCGATATAGACGCGGGCGCGGGTCCGAACCGTATTGGGGCCAATGTGGATGGCGGAATGCACCACCCGGAGCGCGACGAAGATCCACGCCAGCGCGACCTGCGCGGCAGAGGCACTGCCCGTCAGGATCAGCAGAGGCACCAGCGAGAAATAAAGCACCGGCATCTCGAACAGGTTCGCAAGGTTCTGCGCGGGCCGCTCGACCGGACGAAAGTAGCGGCCGACGGCTTCCGCATTGGCGAAGTCGGCAGCGGTGGGCCGGTGGGCCGCAATATGGGCGAAGCGCTTGCGCAGGAGAATGGACCAGACGACGAATATCAGGCCTGCCAGGGCCACGGTCGGCCAGAGAATGGCCAGGCTCATTGCGTTCACGACTGTGCCTCCTCGCATCGATACTGAGTCCAAATTTGATACCTAGGCATAGATGCTGGATTTGCTTTTGCAACCCAGATATTCTGGGCCGCATGGCCACACCTCCTTTTCGTCGACAATCCCCGGTGCACATCAGCCGCTGCACACTTGCCGCGAGCTTCGATTTTCTTGGAGATCGCTGGGCCTTGCTGATCCTGCGCAGCGCCTTGTACGGGGTACGTCGATATGACGATTTCCAAAACGAGATCGGAATTCCGCGGACAGTACTCGCCGACCGGCTCAAGCGCCTCGTCGCTTCAGGGCTGATGGTCCAGCAGGACTACAAGGCGGACGGCAGCCGGCCGAGGAAGGAATACTGCCTCACCGAAATGGGCGAGGCGCTGCGACTGCCATTCCTGGCGATGCGCGAGTGGTCCGATCGCTGGGTCGGCCAGGGCCGGACACCGCCCATGAGGCTGATGCGAAGGTCCGACGGGTCCGAAATCCATGTCGCCTTTGTCGACCAAGCTGATCGGGTAGTTGCGCCCGACGATCTGATGGCTGAGTTTGAAGACTGGGCAGCCATCCCGGAAACTGGAAGCTGATACAGATTGATCCGGGCGCCTCCGCCTACGATTTCAGCGCGTTGCGCTGCGAGGGGAGAGGGTTCGGCAGTTATGCGGGGGCTCGACCTGTTCCTGGCACATGATTGAAGAATCAGTCCGTTTGGGGTAATCATGGCCAGGGCGAGGAGACCCTCGATGGACCATGATCGTTACGGACTGGATGGAATGCCGATCACGTGTCGCGGCGCTGACTGCGACCCTGTGACGGGGATCGCCTTCCCAAGAGTTCGCGAAACAAATGGCCCCGGAATCCCCTATCTGAGGGTCATTCTCGCAGGTCTGATGATCGTGTTTGTGGGCTTCTTTGCATGGCAGACGCGTCTGTTTGGCTGAAGCATTAAGTTCGCTTCCTGGCGACATGCAGATGGTCGCGTTCCGGTTTGTCGGGGAAGCGTTCGAACTGGACGGCATAGCCATCGCCAAGCCGTGATCGGACCTGTGTTGCCCAACGCTCACCCTGTTCGTCCGAGATGTTGTTGCCTCTGAAGTCGAGCGCTCGATTGGCGTAGTGCGCAGATCCGGCCATATGCTGGGTGCTGTCGTTGCCTGAGGTGACAACCGGCGTCGGCAGACCAAGTGAGCGCGCTTCGTCTGCGACCACGCCCATCGCCGGCACCAGTTCTCCATCCATACGGCCGAGCCGGGCGTCAGGCTTGACCATCATGCCAAGATTGCGGGCGTAGGCCGCCCCATCAACCGGGCCTTCTGGAACGGCCAGCAGGGTTCCTCCTTCGAGCGGCGACGGCACGAGTCCTTCCGCGCGAGCAGCCGCTGGAAGTGAAGGTGCTTGCGGCATTCCAAGGCTGGTATTGGTACCAAGCAAGCCCGAACCAGCAATAGCGGCCACGTCGCCGAGTTCGTTGATCCGGTGGGCGCGCAGGTCGCCTATCAGGTCGTCCATGATGTAGGTGATGGCCTGATCCCGGCGCGTCACGTCGCGATAGTCGAGGCGAGGATTCGAGATATCCGGCAGGTGCCATTCGGGATGGTCACGCTGCAACGTCTCGTAGCGGTCCTGGATAAGGTTGGACATGTCGCTCGAGATCTGGAAGCCGTGACTTTCGGCGTAGCTCGCCTCGGACATCATCCGGCTGCCGATCTCGCGGTAGCGGGCAGCGGCGGCGCGGCGTTCTTCCGCTTCTGCCACGCGCCAATCGTTGCCATCCGTATCGGTCCGCGAATGGCTGTGGTCGCCGTATTCCGAGCTTTGGCTATAGGTCCCCGACGACTGGACATCGCCGCTCGACCCACTGACGACCACGCGATCGCTGGTCTCTTCGGACTTATCGGTGCCGCGTGTCGTCTGATTGGTAGCCGAACGTTCGGTGCCGGCGCGTGCGTCGTCGCCGATCTCCTTTCGGCCAAAGATCGAACCTTGGATGGTCGCAGATAGACCGCTGCCCGCAATGTCTTTGCCGGGAGTGCCCATGGTTCCGGAACCAGTCAGGCTTGCAGACGAACCAAAGGTGCGGCTCGCAAAGTCGCCGGAAGACCGCGAATTGCCCTCTCGCAGGATCAGATCGTTGTTCGTTACATCACGGGTTGAGCTGCCCTTGGCGCCCTCGACCACAACGTTTCCGCCGACATTGTGAGTATCGGAAGCGCGCGACCCGCTTTCGCGCCGCGACCCGGACACGTCGCTGGTCGCGGTGACCGCGCTACCGAACCTGCCTTTCGAGCTGGTCCAGCTCGTCGAGGTGCCGTTCTCGATCTTGTCGGCTTCGCTGAGGTACCACTGCCCCTGCGACCTGAGGTCCGTGGCATAGCCGCTCGTCATGGTCGGCTTGAACGGCAGCTGCGACATCGCGGCATTGGTATCGATTACCGAATGGCTAGAACCATATTCGTTGAACATGCGACCGTCGGCCTCGCGGAAACCCGAATGTCCGGCTCCGGAGATGAGATTCGGCGCCATGTTCCACTGCGACATCTGGCGGTTCTCGGCATTGAGGTTGCCGTAACTGACGTCGCCGTAAGCATAGTTACCAGTGGTTCGCTCAAGCGCGGCTGCATCGGAGCCTGCCTGGACCGGCGCGAGCATCGAGCCGAGGTTATTGGCGACTGACATGGTGCCGCGCATCACCATCAGCGCCAGGACCGGCACCGACATCATCAGGAACCCCGCCATAGTGGCGACGTCCTGGTTTACCGCATCGATCCCCGCCCAATTGGCAAGATTGACGCTGCCTGCCGCCACAACATTGGTCTGGCTGGCGAGCCGGTCCATGATGAACGAGTGGATGAGGACGTAGATCGGGCCCCAGGCCGAGAGGTAGAAGAAGCCCGAAAAATAGCCCTTCAGGGTCGCGATGCCGCTGCGCGGAAACAGCAGCAGCGGGAAGACGATCGGGAACAGCGCGTAGAAGACGACGGTCAGAACCACGCCCAGGACCGGGATCCAGATGAGACCCTGCTCGGCCGCCGTCGTCATGGAGTTACGGGTCTGCGTGTCGGCGCGTTGGAGCGCGAAGGAATCGGCGTCAGCATTGCCAAAATCGAGCTGGGCGGCCTCGAAGGCATCGACCATGCTCTTCTGCTTGAAGAACTGGTTCCGGGTCATCGCCGTGCCGGTGAGGAGCTGTGAGACGACGGGCACGTCCGCGGCAAGTTTCGCGCCGGCTGCCGCCTCGGTGAGCTTGGGGTACATCGAGTGGGCAAAGGGCAGCGCGTAGGCGTTGATCTGCGTATCCCACTGGTTGTTGATCAGCGTCCAGGCCTGCGCGCAGGTCTTGCCTTCGATATCGACCGTGCCGGCGCCGGTATCGGTGAGGTACTTCATCCCGCGGTTCGTAGCGGCATCGACCCCGAGTTCAGCCCATAGATCGGGCGCTTCGCTCAGCAGCTTGAGGCTCTTGGTGCCCAGCAGAATGTCGTAATAGGCGCACTGCTTGAGGTAGCCGTCGAGATTGGCCTTGAAGACGGGATCGCGCACTTCGAACCCGCGAACCTTGTCCCACATCCGCGCGCCGTAGACGAACCCGCCGTTGGAATAATTTAGCGCAGCGGGCATCACAAAGACCGTCTCGGCAGTGCGGGTCAGGTAGTCGCTGACCTGGCTGGTGAACGAGGCCATCGCCGCAAGACCGATCGGCACGTTGGCCACTGTGGCTGGGGCGAGCCCGGGATTGACGCGGTCCGTGACTTTCACCGTCACGGTCGGAACCATCAGCACGAGATAGATCAGGGTCGACTGGACGAACCAGCGGAACCATGCCCGCCAGTCGAGATCCATCGCGGTGATGAGGAGCGCGTAGATCAGCCCCATCACCATGCACACCCGGATCAGCGACTTGAACCCGCCCGAGCCGGTCCAGGCGGCGATCGCGTTGAAGGTGTTGACGAGGTAGTCGCCGCCCCCGACCGTGAAAACCTCGAGCATGGGCGAGGCGCTCCTACTGGACCTGGCTGCCGAGCGTGCGCGAGAAGCGCAGCGCGGCCGTCATTTGCGGCGAGAGCTGGGTGCGCAGGGTCTTCTCGAGCATCTGCGTGCGCTGGATCAGCGCGAAAGTCTGGTCGAAGCGCTGCGATGTGCGCGCCGCGATCCCCAGGAAATTGCGCCGCGTCTCGTAAAGTCCCTCACGCCATTCGCGTAAGGAATCGGCGTCAGCCCCGTTAAAGTCCGAGCGGGCGTTAACCGCCATGTCGATGAAGCGCATGGTCATGGTGGTGACGAGATCGACCGCGACGATTTCGGAGAGGTCGTTGATCTCCTGCGCGGAGATGCCGAACTCGGCCGCCGCGCTCACCGTGATGATCTTGTAGACCGGGACGCTCGCCATGCCGAGGAGCTGGATTTCGGCAGGGGTCAGCGAGGCGCCGGGATCGCGGACCTTGAGGGCCATGCTCTCGATGAGCGTGCGCACCCGCGCCTTGATCGCCGCATTGGGCCCGATGACCATGTCGGTTTCAGAAGGGGTCATGCACTTGGTCGTATCGCCGCCGCAGCTCCAGTATTTGTGCGGGGTGGACGAGGTGCCATCAAGCATGGCGCTGATCAGCGCCGGATCGGCAGGTCCGATGAACTGGACCCGCGGCTTGCCGCCGGTGCCGGCGGGATCGTAGATCACCGTGCCGACCAGCGTCATGAGGAACTCGCGGAACTGGCTGTCGAACCCGCCGTATTTCTTGCCGAGCGCTTCCCAGGTGTAGTTGTTGGGCATCCCGGCCTGTTCCTTCATGTCCGGGTCGGAATTCGCGCCCTTCAGGGCCTCGCGCTGGCCGCCGTTGTTGCATTGCTGACGCGCGCGGGCCCAGTCTGAGACCGCGCCCTGACTGTTGGCGATGGCCTCGCAGATGACTGAACTTGCCGTATCGCTCTTGGGCCACAGGCCGCCGACCAAGGCCTGCGCGGTCTCGCACGAGGAGATGTTCATCTGGTTCATCTGCTGAACCTTCTGTGCGAGCTCATCCATGACCTTGCCGATCTCAGGCGAGATGGTGTCGATCGCGAGCTTGAAGGCGAAGCCGAGCGCATTGTTGGCGGTCGCTTTGAGCATCGCGACGAGTTCGGCGGTGTTGATGAACGAAAAGGACCCGGCGAAGAGATCGATGCCCCCGCAGCCGGCGCGCGCATGCGGCAACTGGATATTGAAGGGCTGGATGTTCTTCTGCGGGAAGCGCGACCAGACCGAACCCATCGAATAGTAGCCCGCCGACTGGCCCTGGTAGGCGCTGGGGCCGGTGACATTGGCCTGGACCCCCATGTCGGACATGAAGCTTTGCATCTCGCCCTCAACTCCGGCCGAGGCGGGACTGGGCGAAGCAAGCAGCACGGCGCCGCCGAGCACAGTGCCAAGCGCGCGTCGCGAGACCTGCTGGAGGCGGGCGGCGATACGCGGGTGCATCAGTAGTCACTCCCGGGCTTGACCTGCGTCAGCTGGAAGACGCGGTCCATGATTTCATCCTGGCTGAGGATCCCGTAGCCGATCGGCATCGGCTGCTTGGTGACGGAATCGAACAGGACCAGCGCCGGCACCTGGCGGTCGGTGCCAAGGCCCAGCTTCTCGTACTGGCCGCTGTCGACCATGTAGCCGGGGAAGGTCGCCGAGGGCCCGCCGTCGGTCGAGACCGCGAGCACTGAGAGCCCGTATTTGTCCGAGACGGCTTTGAGGATTGGCGAGAAGATGTCGCAGGCCCCGCAGCTCGAGGCGAAGAAGTAGAACACCCCGTAGCGCTGCGAGAGACTGGCCATGACGCGGTCGCGGTCGGATTTGCGCTCATCGATCCATGCACGCTTGCCGAGCGTCGAGACCGGGCGTTGCAGCGTGTAGTCGAGCCCCGGATCCTGCCACAGCGCCCGCTGCCAGACGTCGGCAAACATCGAGGAGCGGTCGAGCTGCTCGCGCTGGAAGCGCACATAGGCCGTGACGTTCTCCGGGCTCGGTTCGAGGATGGCGCGCGCCTTCAGTTCCTCAAGCTGCGTCCCGATTGCGGCAAGGCGCTCTCGCGCCGGCGGCTGCGCTGTGGCTGCCTTGCGGGGCTCCTCTTTGGGCTTCTCGCAGTAGAACCAGGTGCCGAGCTTCCGCTCCTTGCAGTACAGCGCGTCCTCGGACTGCCGGACCTCGACGCCGTCACCGTCCGCGGCGTGCAGCGGGGCGGCTGCGACGAGGGTCAGGCTGGAGGCGGCAAGCAGGGCAATGCATTGGCGGTGGTTCATGATCCGCTCCTCTCGAATTCCTTGATCAGTGACATGAAGACAGCGACATCGAGCAGCCGGCGGCCGCCATCGAGCATCCGCACGAGCGTGCTGTAGAAGCCGCGCAGCGCTTCGGTTCCTGTTTCGCTGAGCGTGTAGGTCCCGGCCTCGAGGCTCGCCCAGCCCCGCGCCGCAATGGCCTTGAGCTGGCCGCTCAGCGCGCGGCAGCGAACCGGCTTGTCGAGCCAGGTCGAGACCTCGTCGGCGATCTCGCGCGCCGTCAGGCTGCCGCGGCGGGCGAGCGCCATGCCCACGCAGAATTCGAGCACGGTCATGTCGGTGGCGACGCCCACATCGCTGAGTGAGATGACGTGGGCGCTGGAGTCATGGCTTGTGCGCGGCATAGTAGGCCTCGATCTTTGCCTGGATTTCGATGAGTGTGGCGGCTTCGTCAGGGAGCTTCGCCGCATCGACGAACTCCGCGTAGATTTCCGAGAAATCCATCACCGAGAGGTCGAGTTGCTGAAACTCGAAGATGGTGAAACCGTCGCATACCGGCTTCTTGGGCGTCCCCCATGTCTTACCGAGCTGCGGGCGGCCCTGCTCCTGGAGGATGCGGCTAATCTTTGACTGGAAGCAGCAATAGATGTCGCGCTTGGTGAGGCAGATCCCGAGGAAGCTCGACGAGCAATAGGTGCCGATCTTGTGGCACAGGCCAGCGTCGTCCTTCTGGTCGAGCAGAACCTCCGAGGGACTGCATAGCAGCGGTACGAGGAGCGGCACGCCCTTCCCCGAGCAGCAATTGGCGAGGCCGAAGACCTTGTGCGCGCAGCTCTCGGCGGTGCCCTTGAAGAGGGTCAGCGTTGACTCGTCGAACTCGGAATTGGCCTGGCCGAGCGCATTGAGCGCCACGACTGCGTCCTTGAACTCGTCGGAAGCCTCGCGAACGATCGGCTCGCAGTCGCCGTTCACGCAGTAGACGTCGTCTCCGCAGATGTATTGCGCGGGCTGTGTAGTCGAGCCCGGGATCGGGCATTTGTAGACCCGCTCGGCGACCTTGCATGAGCCATCGCCGCTCGGCGGATCGTCGAGGCATGTCTCGTGGTCGAAAGCGCAGCCCGGCGTCGCATCGAGCTTGCCGCAGTCGTTGCCGCCGCCTACCACGGTCTGGCACTGGTAAGTCTTCGTCGTCTCCCAGCACGGCCGGGTCACCGGAACGCCGTCGACCAAACGGGTTTCGTTAGGCGCAGTGCAGGTTTCGGAAGCCAGCGTGCAGGTGCCGAGATCGACCGAGCAGGCATTGTCGGTCCAGATCTGCGTGAACCACTTCGAGACCGAGCTTTCCGGCACGATCCCGGCGACATTGCCGCTGCACGAATAGACCTCTTCGGGCGCAGCGGGTTCGAGGCAATAAAGATAGCCCCCGCCCCCGAATGGATCGCCAATGAAGTCCCAGGTCTTGCAGAGCTGGCGTTCGGGCAACCCTGCCGCGGAGGCGGTGGTGCGGGTGCAGCTCGGCTCCGCCGATATTGCCCCACACTGCTGAAGCCCGCTCACGTATTGCACCGGAAAACCCGTCACCGGATCGAAGGTCAGGGCGTCAGTGATCCCATCATTGTTACAGCGATAGACGTTGCTCACGACCTGGAAGGCATCAGGCGGGGGCGGCTTCGCGACCGTGCCCATCAGGTAGATATTGGGATCCGTAACCGCGCTGTCGCAGTCGTAGTAGTCGACCGTAAGATTGTACTCAGGAACCGGGAAGGTGCTGGTCTGATGGCACAAGGAATTGCCCTCAAGCGCCGCGCAGCCCGGAAATCCCGGGGCTGTGACGCAGAGGTACTGGTAGACCGTCTCGTTCCACGCTGCGACAGTGAGGCTGCGGGTGCAGGTCTTGGGCTGTTCTACGACAGTGGATCCGACATTGCAGGTCCACTCGGCGGAATTGGTCGTCCCGGGACTGGGCGGCAGGGGCACGCAGTTGCCGGTCGAACCGTCCGCGCTCACTCCCTGGAGATAGGCATTGGGATCGTCGGTGACGGTGTTCGCGCGGGTTAGGTCCGTACGGGTGACATCGACAGTTGGCCGCGTGGTCGAATTGGCGGTACGGTAAGCATCGCTATTGAACCCGGCAGCCGCGCCGTCGGCGTACATGTTGCCTGGATTGTCGTAATACTGGGTGAGTCCGGGATATTCCGCCTGATAGCCCGGTATCTGCCCGGCAGCGCCCGGCGCATCGGTGATGCCCTGGTAGGCGCCGCGCACGCTCGATCCGGTGGAGCGCGCCTCGGCCTTGGCCTCTTCCACAGTCATGGTGGTGGGCGCGGAAGGTGGCGGCGGTGCAGGCGCGGGCACGCCGGGGTCGATCGCAGGGGGAAGTGCGGGCTGAGGTTCGACGAGATCGTCGGGCGGGGGAATGTAGACCTGGCCTCTCGCGCCGGTCGCGGCTATCAGGCTCAGGATTGCCAGTGCATTGCTTGAACCGCGACGCGTGAGCATCTCAATGGTCCTTCGCCAGTTGGGCAAGCGCGACGCGCGCGACGCCGGCGCCCGGACCTCGGCCACCGGCAAAGCTCTCGAGCGCGAACTCGACCGTGACGTTGCCGGTCAGCCGGTCGTGATCGGGCATGGCGCTGGTGCAGTCGAGCCCATCGCACAGCTCGTATTCGCGCCCCGCGGCGACAAAGGTCGGGGCCGCCTCTACCTTGAAGGCACGAAACAGGCGCGGGTCGATGGCGATGTGGGCTTCCTGGCCCTCGTCGGTGACGACGCGCTTCAACCCATCGGCAAAGGCCTTGGTGCTGCCGCCCGGAAATCCGCGGAACACCACGACGCCGCCGGCTTTGCTCGTGTCGGCGATCAGGCGGGTAAGCGAGGCCTGCGGCATCGACAGGGTGGCAAAGACCATGAACATCGGTCCCTCGCCCATCGGCGCGCGGGTATTGGCGGCAGCCCCGAACAGCAGCTCTTCGAAGTCAACCGCGCCATCCGGACCCTTGGGGAGGCTGGCGGGATCGATCGCGGCGACGGCGGCCAGGCCCTTCTCCCGCAGATCTTGAGCCTCGCCGCGGTGCGCCTCGCCCTTGCCGGCAACCGCATCGACAAGCGTCTGGGCATCGGCGGTGGCTTCGGTAGCCCGGTCCTTGATCGCCTTGAGATCGATGCCCTCGATCGTTTGCGCGAGAGCTGCCGAAACCGCGGTGAGCGCGAGGAAGCCCGCGATCGGAGCTATCCGTGCCTTTGACAGGGTGCGCGCGAAGATCATGGGCGTTCTCACAGTAGAGTCAGACGTGGGCGCTGTGGGGTGTCTCCACCGCCAGTTTCCCACGCCTGCTCTCCGAACCGGACGTGCACCTTTCGTTGTGCATCCGGCTCTCCAGAAGCCTTGGCGAACTCGGGTTTCTTCATCCATTTGAGATCGAACCTCCGAACCGGCACGTAGCTCATCAAGAATTGCTCCGTGCCACCTTCGGCCCAGACCGAGCTGCCCGGATGGGCGGTGCTCGGCCTGCGCCACGATGCGATTTTCCTCCCGGGTACACGTTGGTGTTTGGCCCGCAGCCACAGCCAGAGGCGTTGGCGCACATGCCAGTCGAGACTGGCAAGAATGCGCTTGGCCCCTACGCAGTAGCGATAGTAGGCGGACCACCCCCGGAGGTATGGATTAAGTTCCTGAAGCATGGCCGTGAGTGAACGCCGAAGCGTTTGCCTACGCGCCAGTTGATTGACCCGTATGCGGAAGCCCTTGATCGGCTCGCGGGGGATTTCGATGCGGGCATGAAGCCCGAACCGCTTGTCCCACTTGAGCCGCACACGGCATCCCAAGAACCGACAGCCCTTGGTCAGCGCAGTGATGCGCGTCTTTTCGGGCGATAGCGTCAGACCCATCGCCTCGTGCAGGTAGGTCGCCAGCGCCTGCTTTTCGGCAAGAGCGTCAGCTTCCGTCCCCGACACGAAGATCAGAAAGTCATCGGCATAGCGGACAGGGTAGAAGACCGTTCGACCGGCCTTTCGATCCTTGTCGCGCTTGATCGCCGCGAGCCTGATCCCATCGGATTTAAGCTCCGGGCTTTCGGGGCGGCGCACCCAGTCCCGATACCGTTCCTCGATCACGCTCAGCGCAATGTTGGCCAGTAGCGGTGAGAGCACGCCACCTTGCGGCGTGCCGGTGTCGGTGGGGCTGTACGTGACATGCTCCAAAACCCCGGCCTTGAGGAACTGCACGATCAACCGGTTCACCTTGAGGTCCGCGACGCCGTGGCGCACACGTTCCATTAGTGGGTGATGGCCGATGTTGTCGAAGCAGGCCTCAATGTCGCCTTCGATTACCCATTGGTACGGCGCATTGTGTCGGTAGCCATCTGCCGCAGGCTTACCCCGCGACTGTATGGTCACACGGATATGTTCGAGACAGGCCTGACTGCCCCGTCCGGGCCGGAACCCGTATGAGACAGGCCAGAACCGGGCCTCGAAGATCGGCTCCAGAACTTGTTTGACCGCGCACTGCACCACGCGATCCCTGACCGTAGGGATACCAAGGGGTCGGAACTTCCCCGGTTTGCCCGGCTTTGGAATCCACTTCCTTCGTGCAGGAGACGGACGATAATCGCCCGCCCGGAGCTCCTCGCGGAGCTCATGAAGGAATCTGTCGACGCCAATTCCGGTGGCAATTTTCTCTACGGTCGCCCCGTCGATCCCCGGAGTGCGCTTGCCGCGATTACCGGCAATCGTCCTCCAGGCCATGTACAAGTTGCGGGGATCGGTCACCCAATTCCACAAGTCGCAGTATGGTTCTTCGGGGTTTTCCCGACTCCACTGGTAGAGCTTTCTCTGAACGCCGAGGAGCCAAGCCTGTGGGGCTTGATTACCAGAGTCCACTGGTAGTTCCTCCGTCATAAAAGCCCACCGACTTCCTGCCCGCCTTCGCCATGTGGACGGCTTTCCCGCCCTCGGACTACTACGCAGGCTCCGCCCCACCAGCACCCATCCCCGGTCTCCGCGGATAGCCTGCTCCGAAGCAGGCGGACGATGGTGGTTCCCGTGTTCCGACGATCAACCTTGGACCCGTAGGTGTGACGCTTAACCCCTTGCGGCTCGGGCGTGCGGGCAAGAAAGGACGACCCGCACACGAATGCTCGACGAGCATTCACCAGAAGGCAGCACAACAAACCAACCGGTTCACACCGCGATCTCCCCACCCCGTCAGGTGATCGGGAGTTCAACTGTAAATAAAGAGGCTTCAGACACGTCATTCGCTTGTATCTCACCTTAGGCCCTGTGGTAGCCCGGCATGCGGCTGACGGGCCGCATCCGGTACATTTAAGGTCTCCTGCTCTGAGGCCGACCGCCGGAACGCGGCAAATCTTGGAGACCCCCTTCCGCCCCGACTCCTTCCGCCGGGTGGGGTGGCATCGCAGCCACCGGTCGATCGTCAGCAAGACGATCGAAAGGAACATGATGTTAAATTACATACATATTTCCTTTCTGCGCCGTCACGGCGCTCG
>Ga0209815_1000188_pt1 | contig 47633 bp, 42 predicted proteins | sample CoawatmetaG00DNA_FD_187507 | JGI IMG/M metagenome (GOLD analysis project Ga0209815, IMG submission 187507) | Marine microbial communities from the West Antarctic Peninsula - Coastal water metaG002-DNA (SPAdes) (version 2) | ecosystem: Environmental > Aquatic > Marine > Coastal ...
CAAAAAAAAGGCAGTCTTATAATAAGTGCACATATATATTGTGTAAAAAATTGTTTTCCAATATCTTTGCGTTCTTAATTTACATAGCTTACATGATTAAAATTACTTTACCTGACGGAACTATTAAGGAATTTGCTGGAAACAGCACTCCAATGGATGTTGCAAAAAGCATCAGTGAAGGGTTTGCTAGAAACGTAATTTCAGCAAATTTTAATGGAACTACCATTGAAACCTCTACTCCTCTAACCACAGATGGTTCCTTAATTTTATACACCTTTAACGATACTGACGGAAAAAAAGCTTTCTGGCATTCATCTGCTCACGTATTGGCTGAGGCTATCTTAAGCTTTTACCCAAAAGCAAAATTAACTATCGGCCCTGCAATAGATAATGGTTTTTACTATGATGTAGATTTAGAGGAGGCTGTCATCTCTGACAAAGATTTCAAAGAGATAGAAACCAAGTTTTTAGAAATTGCTCGTGGGAAACACGAATTTTCTATCCGCTCTGTTTCTAAAGCTGATGCTTTGTCAAAATATACCGCAGAAAATAATCCCTATAAAGTTGAGTTGATAGAAAACTTAACGGATGGCGATATTACTTTTTGTGACCACAGTGATTTTACAGACCTCTGTAGAGGAGGGCACGTTCCAAATACCGGAATTATAAAAGCGATAAAAATAATGAGTGTTGCCGGAGCCTATTGGCGTGGTGACGAGAAAAACAATCAGTTGACCCGAGTTTATGGAATCAGTTTTCCAAAACAAAAGCTACTGACGGAATACCTTGCACTTTTAGAGGAAGCTAAAAAAAGAGATCATAGAAAACTTGGAAAAGAGTTAGAATTGTTTACTTTTTCTCAAAAAGTGGGTGCCGGTTTGCCTTTATGGCTTCCTAAAGGAGCTGCTTTGCGCGGACGCCTTGAAGATTTCTTAAAGAAGGCTCAGAAAAAAGCTGGTTATGAAATGGTCATGACACCACATATTGGTCAGAAAGAACTCTATGTTACTTCTGGGCATTATGAAAAATACGGTGCAGATAGTTTTCAGTCGATAAAAACACCTAAAATGGATGAAGAGTTTTTATTGAAACCTATGAACTGTCCACATCATTGTGAAGTATATAATTTCAAACCATACTCTTATAAAGATTTACCAAAACGTTTTGCGGAATTTGGTACCGTATATCGATATGAACAAAGTGGAGAACTACACGGATTAACGCGGGTAAGAGGTTTTACACAAGATGATGCTCATATTTTTTGTACACCAGAGCAATTAGACCAAGAATTTAAAGATGTTATTGACTTGGTGCTGTATGTATTTAGCTCTTTAGGTTTTGAAGATTTTACAGCGCAAGTTTCTATCCGAGATAAAAACACTCCAGAAAAATACATTGGTGATGTTGCCACATGGGAGATTGCTGAGAATGCAATCATAAGTGCTGCAACGGACAAAGGTTTAAGTTTTGTAGTTGAAGAAGGTGAAGCCGCTTTTTACGGACCTAAATTAGACTTCATGGTAAAAGACGCTTTAGGCAGAAGTTGGCAACTTGGAACCATTCAAGTGGACTATAATTTACCCAAACGTTTCGATTTAACCTATAAAGGAGCAGATAATCAACTGCACAGACCCGTAATGATTCACAGAGCGCCTTTTGGTTCTATGGAGCGTTTTATTGCAGTATTACTAGAGCACACGGGAGGTAACTTCCCACTTTGGCTGACTCCAGATCAAGTTATCTTATTGCCAATCAGTGATAAATATCAAAATTATTCAGAAAAAGTGTTAGAATCGTTAGAAAATTCCGAAATTCGCGCCCTCGCAGACAACCGAAATGAAAAAACAGGACGGAAAATACGAGATGCGGAAGTTAGCAAAACCCCGTATATGGTTATTGTTGGTGAGAAAGAGGAGCAAGAAGGTACCGTTTCTGTCCGAAAACACGGAGAAGGAGATATTGGAACTTTTACGATTGAAGAATTTATTTCTTTAATTAAAACAGAAGAAAGCAAGACATTGAAGAAATTTTAATTAATTTTGACATTCGATAAAAGCTAAAGGTTGTAAAAAAACCATAAGTTAAATTTAAAATTCATAAGTCATAGCAATACGTAGAAGCAGGTCGAGAAGACCGTTAAGAGTAATCAAAGAAGATCAACATAGAATTAATGAAAAAATAAGATATGTTGACGAAGTTCGTCTTGTGGGCGAGAATATCGAAGTTGGTGTATATCCTTTAGAAAAAGCTAAAGAGTTAGCCAATGAGCAGGAATTAGATTTGGTGGAGATTTCTCCCAAAGCAAAACCACCTGTTTGTAAAATCATCGACTATAAGAAATTCTTGTACGAGCAAAAGAAACGCGAAAAATCTTTAAAATCAAAAGCCACAAAGGTAATTGTAAAAGAGATTCGTTTTGGACCTCAGACAGATGAACATGATTATGAATTTAAAAAGAAGCATGCACTGAAGTTCTTGCAAGAAGGAGCGAAGTTAAAAGCATTCGTATTTTTTAAAGGACGTTCTATTATTTTTAAAGAACAAGGGCAAATTTTATTATTAAAATTAGCACAAGAGTTAGAGGAAGTTGGTAAAGTAGAGCAATTGCCAAAATTAGAAGGTAAACGTATGATTATGTTTATCGCTCCAAAGAAAATGAAGTAACAAATTCAAAACACCTATGAGGACGTCAAGGTCTCGTAGGATAATAATCTTATAAGCAAGATAAAAACGAAGGAGAGATGCCTAAAATGAAAACCAAGTCTAGTGCCAAGAAACGATTTAAAGTTACTGGTTCTGGAAAAATCAAAAGAAAGCACGCGTTTAAAAGTCACATCTTAACAAAGAAGTCTAAAAAACGTAAATTAAGGTTAACTCATGACACTTTAGTACATAAAGCGGATAAGTCTAACATTATGCAACAATTAAACTTGAAATAAGTTTAATTAGGGAATTTTATTATTAACCATGGAGTTAGGCAAAAAATAAAAAGTATTCATAAAAGAATCGCCTACTACAAAAAACATTGAAATTATGCCAAGATCAGTAAATTCAGTAGCCTCAAGAAAAAGAAGAAAAAAAATCTTGAAGGCAGCAAAAGGGTACTTTGGACGTAGAAAAAACGTTTACACAGTAGCAAAAAATGCGGTTGAAAAAGGAATGCTATATGCATACCGTGACCGTAAAAACAACAAGAGAAACTTTCGTTCGTTATGGATTGTGCGTATCAACGCTGCAGCCCGTTTACACGGAATGTCTTACTCTCAGTTTATGGGTAAAGTAAAAGCAAACAGTATCGAACTAAACCGTAAGGTTTTAGCCGATCTTGCGATGAACAATCCACAAGCTTTTAAGGCAGTTGTAGAAAAAATAAAATAAATATAAATTACTTGCTTATAAAAAAACCCAAACGTTTTCGTTTGGGTTTTTTAGTATCTTTATTCTTTTAAAAAATGCTATTAAAAATTATAAAAATGAACCGACACCTATTCACCTTTGCAGTAATTTTACTCGCTTCCATTTCCTATGCGCAGGAACCCACTATTGAAGACAATTCTTTGGGTGCTCAGTTTGACAAGCTTTACAGAATATCTTCCAGCTATCAAGCCTATAAGGTTATTGGAAAAGAAAAATATTTACAACTAAAACAAAACGTTTTAGATTCTTTAACAACGGCACAAGCTAAACTCTCTGCAAAAAACAATTTACTGACCCTAGAAAAAGGAAACAACCAGAAAAATCAGGAACTTCTTCAAAAGACTTCTTTAGAATTGCAAGACTCCTTACAAAAAGAAGGCGTAACTTCTCTCTTTGGTTTGCAGGTAAAAAAAACCAGTTATAATCTTAGCTTATGGACTTTTATTCTCGCTTTAATATTGACGTTGCTTTATTTTATATTTAAATTTTCGAGCAATAATATCCTCTCTAATAAAGCTAAAAGTGACTTAAAAGATTTGGACTTTGAATATGAGCAGTATCGAAAAAAATCAATCGAAAAAGAGCAGAAATTGAGAAGAGCATTGCAGGACGAAATCAACAAACAGCGAAATTCATAAATAAACTGTTCATATTTTAGCGAAAAACAATTTATAGGTACAGTATTTTCAATTGTAATAAAATTATATTAATAATTAAAATCTGCTCCACTTCTGAAAAAATATTTTGTAAATTGATGAACTAACCATCTCATTACAAATATTGAAAATACTACATATTAGTGCAGAATGTTTTCCGATAGCTAAAGTTGGTGGTCTTGCAGATGTTGTGGGTGCACTTCCGAAATACCAGAAAGATTTAGGAGCTACGAGCAGCGTAGTTATGCCTTATTACAACAATACCTTTACACAAAACAACACCTTTGAGACCCTTCATGATCACTACATTTCGCTTGGTCACGAATACTATCATTTCAAAGTACTTAAACTGACCAATCATCAACTTGGTTTCGACCTTTTTTGTATTGATATCCCAGATTTACTTTACACAGAATTTGTATATTCTAATGCAGATACCAAACGCTTTTTAGCCTTTCAGATTGCCACCTTAGATTGGATCTTAACGCTAAAAGCAACACCCGATATTATTCACGTACACGATCATCATGCAGGGTTAATTCCCTTTATGATGTCCTGCAGTTTTAAATATGCATCACTCAAAAACATCCCTACCGTTTTAACCATTCACAATGCACAATATCAAGGGTGGTTTTCACATGCACTCGCCAATTTAATTCCGCCTTTTAACTATGAAAAAACAGGGTTACTCGATTGGGATGGCAGTATTAACTCCTTAGCAGCAGCTATAAAATGTGCTTGGAGCGTTACTACCGTTTCTCCCACTTATTTGGAAGAATTAAAGATAAAAGCAAATGGACTAGAAGCCTTATTACAGCACGAAAGTAAAAAATGTACTGGTATTTTAAATGGTATTGATTGGAATGTATGGAATCCTGAAACAGATGAAAGACTGCTGAAAAACTTCTCTAAAACCACGGTTATATCTGGAAAAAAGGCAAATAAAAAATGGCTTTGTAAAGAGTTTAATTTGGACATTAAAAAACCGTTGTTTGCTTTTATTGGAAGGTTAGTGGGAGAAAAAGGTGCAGATCTCTTTTCTGATATCTTTGAACAAGCACTTACTGAAAATAAAATATCCATCCTTCTGCTTGGTTCTGGACATGCAGCAACGGAAGTCGAATTGGCTGCAATCCCAAAAGAAAATTTCAATACTTTTATTGGATATGACGAGAAACTTGCACATATCATGTATGCCGGAGCAGACTTTCTATTAATGCCTTCTCGTGTGGAACCTTGCGGATTAAATCAAATGTATTCTTTACGCTACGGCACCGTGCCTATCGTAAACGCTACTGGTGGTTTAAAAGACACCATTATCGATATTGATGAAAAAGCTGGTTTCGGAATAGTTCATGACGGGGTTACCGTAGAAAAAGTAACTTCTGCAATCCACAAAGCAACAAACTATTATCATGCAAAAGCATTTAAAAAAAACCTAAAAAGAATAATGGCAATAGATCATTCTTGGAATAATTCTGCAGCAGCATACGTACACTTATACAAATCTCTAAAACATTAAATTATGATAAATGAAAAAGTACTTGGAATTATTTTAGGTGGTGGACAGGGGTCAAGATTATATCCCCTTACTAAAGACAGGTCTAAACCTGCAGTACCTATTGCCGGGAAGTATCGCTTAGTAGATATTCCAATTTCTAATTGTATTAATGCGGATATTAAAAGGATGTATGTGCTTACGCAGTTTAATTCTGCTTCTCTGAATCAACATATTAAAAACACCTATCACTTTAGTTTTTTTAGTGATGCTTTTGTTGATGTTCTAGCTGCTGAGCAAACGATGCAAAGTGACAAGTGGTTTCAAGGAACTGCCGATGCAGTGCGGCAAAGTATGCATCACTTTTTACAAAATGATTTTGAATATGCGTTAATTTTATCTGGAGATCAGTTATACAATATGGATTTTCGAGATATGATTGAAAAACATAAAGAAAGTAATGCTGAAATATCTATTGCAACCTATCCCGTAAATGCAAAAGATGCCACGTCTTTTGGCTTACTCAAAACAAATGAAGAAAATGTGATTACTTCTTTTATTGAAAAACCAGCTGCTAATTTGCTTCCAGACTGGACTTCTGAAGTAAGTGGTGAGATGAAGAAAGAAGGTCGGAATTACCTTGCTTCTATGGGTATCTATATCTTTAATAGAGACCTGCTTATCAAATTAATGAACAATCCAGATACCATCGATTTTGGAAAGGAAATCATTCCACAATCGATAGCGGAACACAAGACACTAAGTTATCAATACGAGGGTTATTGGACAGATATTGGAAATATAGATTCTTTCTTTGAAGCAAATTTAGGTTTGACGGATGACTTGCCAAAATTTAACCTGTATGATAAGAACCGCGTGTATACAAGAGCGCGTATTCTTCCCACTTCAAAAATATCGAACACTATTTTAAACAAAACTATTATTGCTGATGGTTGTATTATCAATGCAGAAAAAATAGAGAAATCGGTTATTGGTATCCGTTCTAGAATTGGCAAAGAAACCATCGTGACCAATACCTATATGATGGGTAATGACGCGTATGAATCTTTAGAAGACATTCAATCAAAAGGGATAGAAAACCAGTTGGGTATTGGAGACCGTTGCTTTATAAATAATTGCATCATTGATAAAAACTGTAGGGTTGGAGATGATACTAGAATCAATGGAGGTTTGCACTTGAAAGATATTGAAACGGACACCTACTTTGTGAAAGATGGTATTGTAGTCATTAAAAAAGGGGCCGTCATTCCAAAACATACCGTTATTTAAGTGGTTTAAATTTTCAATTTAAAAACAATACATGTCTAAAGTTATAGCACATAGTTTATTTACAGATTTCGATATTAGCCTCTTTAAATCTGGCACACATTACAAATTATACGAAAAATTCGGGTCGCATATTGTCAAAAAAGACGGCATGGATGGCACTTATTTTGCAGTTTGGGCACCCAATGCAAAAGAAGTTTGCGTGATTGGAGACTTCAATCATTGGAACGACCAAGAACACCAATTAAATGTAAGGTGGGATGCAAGTGGTATTTGGGAAGGTTTTATTCCCTATGCAGGAAAAGGCAATACCTATAAATATAAAATCAAAAGCAGCAGCGATAGTGTTGTAACTGAAAAGGCTGATCCATATGCTCGCAGGTGTGAACATCCTCCAAAAACAGCTTCTATCATCTGGGAAGATACCTATGCTTGGAAGGACAAAAAATGGATGAAGGAGCGCAAAAAGAACAATGCTTTAGATGCACCTTATTCCGTTTATGAGGTGCATTTAGGTTCTTGGAGGAGAAAAGTAGCAGAAAACAGGTTTCTCAGTTATATAGAGTTGGCCGATGAGCTTGTGACCTATGTTGCAGCAATGAATTTTACACATGTGGAATTGATGCCTATTATGGAATTCCCCTATGACCCAAGTTGGGGATACCAATTAACTGGGTACTTCGCCCCTACTTCTCGCTTTGGATACCCAGACGAATTCAAATTCCTTGTAGATAAATTTCATGAAAAAGGAATTGGTGTACTTTTAGATTGGGTACCCTCTCATTTTCCTTCAGATGCACATGGATTAGGTAATTTCGATGGTTCTTGTTTGTACGAGCATCCAGACCCTAGAAAAGGATACCACCAAGATTGGAAAAGTCTTATTTTTAATTATGGTAGGAACGAAGTGAAATCATTTTTAATTAGCAATGCCATTTTCTGGTTAGATCAATACCATGCAGACGGTTTGCGAGTAGATGCAGTTGCATCGATGCTTTTTCTTGACTACTCAAGAAAAGATGGTGAATGGGAGCCAAATGAATTTGGAGGAAGAGAGAATTTAGAAGCCATCTCTTTTATTAAAGAAATGAATGCTGCCGTTTATAAAAATTTCCCTGATGTACAGACCATCGCAGAAGAGTCTACCTCTTTCCCACAAGTTTCTAGTCCCGTTTTTTCTGGTGGTTTGGGTTTTGGTATGAAATGGATGATGGGTTGGATGCACGATTCACTAGACTACTTTGCAAAGGAGACGATCTATAGAGAACATCATCAAGATGAACTTACCTTTAGTTTAAATTATGCGTTTACAGAAAACTTTATGCTTCCTCTGTCTCACGATGAAGTTGTATATGGTAAAAAAGCAATCGTAGAGAAAATGCCTGGTGATGAATGGCAAAAATTTGCAAACTTACGATTGTTGTATTGTTTTATGTACGCCCACCCGGGCACAAAGTTACTTTTTCAAGGTTGTGAATTTGGACAGACCAGTGAATGGAATTTTAATGGTAGTTTAGACTGGCATTTATTAGACCATAAAGTTCATAAAGGCGCGCAAACATTGGTCCAGGATTTAAATACTTTGTATACAAAAGAAAGGGCACTGTACGAGAAGCAATTTTCTGCAGAGGGTTTTGAATGGATTGATCACGGAGATCACCAAAACTCGGTCATGACATTCCTCCGCAAAGGAAATGATGAAAAAGATACCCTCGTTCTTGTCTTAAACTTAACGGCCATGCCGCGAGAAAATTATCGCATCGGCCTGCCAAAATCGGGAACTTTAAAAATAGTTTTTAATAGTGACGCTGCCATATATAACGGCACGGATAACTTCAAAGACCAGCAACTACAATCTGAGCCTAAAGCATGGAATGACCGCGCAAACTCTTTGATCTTAGCATTGCCACCATTAGCCATGTTGGCATTAAAATATAAATAATAAAAAAAACTTTCTACTCCTGTTGGTAACCTCATAAAAAAGTGGCCTACTTATGTAAGTATGCACACTAAAAGACTGGATTTTTAAGGCTTTTAAAATTATGATTAGAATCTCTGAAAAGAAATCACATTTGCCTTGATTTTTAATACATCAGAAATATTTTAAACCTTAAAAAGGACGAATACGTTATCGTTAAAAAAATATATAAGCTCTAATTATTATCCAAACTTTCACGATTTTTGTGCGCGGAGATAAACATCCTATATTATGATTGTTAATACAGAACTAGAACAAAAAGGAAATTTATTTCCTTCCGAAATAATAAGCTACAAAAAAGAAGTAGATACCTTACATTTTTCCACTAAAAATGGAGTTGCACTGCAGGTTACCGTTGTTAGAGACAGTGTAATCCGCTTCAGATATAGTACTACAGGAAAGTTTGAAAATGATTTTTCATACGGTGTTACAATTCATGCCAGCCGGGGATACAGTTTTTTAGATGTAACTGAAAATGCTACGCACTATATTCTTACAACCTCTAAATTAATTTGTAAAGTAGAAAAACTAAGTTTACAAGTCAGCTTATTTGATGCCATCGACTTAAAACTAATCAATGAAGATGAAATCGGTTTTCATTGGGAAGAAAGTTATGAGTTTGGTGGTGACATTGTAAAAATGAGTAAAGCCTGTCAAAAAGCAGAAAGTTTTTACGGATTAGGAGACAAACCGGTAGATGTAAACTTAAAAGGAAAACGTTTTGAAAACTGGGCTACAGATTCATATGCCTTTGGCAAGGATACCGATCCGATCTACAAAGCAATTCCATTTTATACAGCAATTCAAGAGAATAAGGCTTATGGTATCTTTTTTGACAATACCTTTAAATCGCACTTTGACTTTGCACATGAAAGAAGAAATGTCACTAGTTTTTGGGCACAAGGGGGTGAAATGAATTATTATTTCATCTACGGTCCAGAGATGGAAGATGTTGTTAAAAACTATACAGATTTAACCGGAAAGCCACATACGCTGCCTCCATTGTGGGCTTTAGGATTTCACCAATGTAAATGGAGTTATTATCCCGAAAGCAATGTAAAGGAAATTACTAAATCTTTTAGAGATTTAAAAATACCTTGTGATGCTATTTACTTAGACATTGACTATATGGAGGGATTCCGTTGTTTTACTTGGGATAAAAAACATTTCCCCAATCCTAAAAGAATGGTGAAAGAACTAGAAGATGATGGCTTTAAAACGGTTGTAATTATAGATCCAGGAATTAAAATAGATTTAGAATATACTGTTTTCAAAGAAGCATTGGATAAGGATTATTTTTGCAAGCGAGCAGATGGGCCCTATATGAAAGGGAAGGTTTGGCCAGGAGAATGTTACTTCCCCGACTACACCAAACCCGAAGTTCGGGAATGGTGGTCTGGTTTATTCAAAGAATTGATTGAAGACATTGGTGTAAAAGGAGTTTGGAATGATATGAATGAACCCGCAGTCATGGATGTTCCTAACAAATCATTTCCAGATGACGTGCGCCACGATTATGACGGAAATCCTTGTTCACATCGGAAAGCACATAACATTTATGGAACACAAATGGCGCGGGCAACCTATCATGGTTTAAAAAAATATGCATATCCTAAAAGACCTTTTGTCATTACTAGGTCTGCTTATTCCGGTGCCCAGCGCTATACCTCTACTTGGATGGGAGACAATGTAGCTACTTGGGAACATTTAGCTATTGCCAATAATCAAGCGCAACGTATGGCGATGTCTGGTTTTTCTTTTGCAGGAAGTGATATTGGAGGCTTTGCAGGACAACCGCAAGGAGAGTTATTTGCAAGGTGGATTCAGTTAGGCGTTTTCCACGCTTTTTGTAGGGTACATTCCTCAGGAGACCATGGAAATCAAGAACCTTGGGTTTTTGGTGAAGAAATTACAGACATTGTTAGAAAATTCGTAGAATTAAGATACCAACTGCTCCCCTATTTATACACCGCCTTTTGGAAATATATAAATGAAGGAACCCCAATTTTAAAGTCGTTGGTTTTATACGACCAAGAAGATACTGCCACACACTACAGAAGTGATGAATTTATTTATGGAGAACAAATTTTAATTTGTCCGATATTAGAACCAAATGCCAAAGGACGAAGAATGTATATACCGAGAGGAACATGGTATAATTTCTGGACAAACGAATTAGTGGTTGGTGGAAAAGAACTTTGGGTAGCTGCAAATATAGATAGCATGCCTATATTTATTAAAGAAGGCGCAATTATTCCCAAATATCCAGTGCAACAATATATTGGTGAAAAGAAATTTGACGAAATCACCTTAGACGTATATTATAAAGAAGGAAAAGAAGCCTCAAAACTATATGACGATGCACATGACGGATACGATTATAAAAAAGGAAGGTTCAGTCTCCGTACTTTTAAGCTCACTGGAAAAAAAGAAGAATTAATTATTCAGCAACACAAACGTGGCGACTTTGACGCAGACTACAGTAAATTTAAAATTGTATTTCATAATTTACCGTTTAAGATTACTGCAATTCAAATAGACAATGTAGCTATTAAATTAGAAAATTTAAATACTTCTAATACTCAAGCTATCACTATTGGAAAAGAATTTACAGAGCTCCATTTATTTGGTAACTAAAGAAAGGATTAAACTTAAAATTAACGGGTGAACCCTGAGTTAAGGGTCTCTAAAATTATACTGATTTCCGGGATTGTAAGGTTCATAAAAGTGTCTTATATTTATCATGTTGATCAACTTATTTCCCCATTATTACAACGTTTTATTCTGACTTGATAATAAGATATTTGTTTAACGCAAAAAAAGCGATTGAAGGTTTCCACAAAAACTTAAATCGCTTTATTTTTTTTAGGAAAAATATCCCGCCTATACGCATCAAAAATATTTGTTCTTCTCCACATTTTATAGTTTTAAATAAGCCCTCTAAAATACCCTCATTTTATTAATTTGATGTAGCAAAATAAAATTATTTAGCTTTTATAGTTTTGAGGCATACTAAATTACAAGTCATTATTCAAGCTGATTACTGCAATTAAAATAAACTATACAACTATTAAAATAGTAAATTTAAATACTCCTAATACGCATGCTACCACTACTATAAAAGATTTTACAGAGCTCCATCCACCTAGTGAATAAGAGGAGTGATTAAACATAAAATCAACGGGGAGACCCTGAATTCAGGGTCACTGAAATTACACTGATTTCAGGGATTGTGGGATTAATAAAGGTGTTCTATATTTGTAATGTTGATCAACTTATTTCCCCATTATTAGAAAGTTTTACTCTGACTTTATAATAAAATATTTGTTTAACTAAAAAAAGCGATTGAAGGTTTCCCCAAAAACTTAAATCGCTTTTATTTTTTTTTAAGAAAGGTATTCTGCTAATACATATCAAAAACATTTGCTCTTTTCCACGTTTTATCGTCAGAAATAAAACCTATAAAATACCCCCATTTTATTAATTTGATATCTCAAAAAAAAGCCTCAATAAAAATATTGAGGCTTTGTGTTTTTTAAGATCTAGTGTATTATAAGTCGTCATTCAAACTCTTTAGCTTCTCTGTATTTTCTGCCAACATCAATTCATCTATAATTTTTTGAATATCACCATTCATAATATTTGGTAAATCGTACAATGAAAGCCCGATCCTGTGATCCGTAACGCGGCCTTGCGCATAATTATAGGTCCTAATCTTGGCACTTCTATCTCCAGAAGAAACCATAGAGCCACGCTTTAAAGCATCCGCTGCATTTTTCTTAGCCAATTCCATGTCATACAGACGGGAACGTAAAACTTTAAAGGCTTTCTCCTTGTTTTTATGTTGGGATTTTTGATCTTGACACTGTGCTACCAATCCTGTTGGAATGTGCGTTAAACGGACGGCCGAATAGGTTGTATTTACAGATTGACCTCCTGGACCAGAAGAACAGAAAAAATCAATACGCACCTCTTTAGGGTTTATTTCTACATCAAACTCTTCCGCTTCTGGAAATACCATACAGGTAGCTGCTGAAGTATGCACACGCCCTTGTGTTTCTGTCTGCGGCACTCGTTGTACTCGGTGCACTCCAGCTTCAAACTTTAAAATCCCATAAACATCTGCACCGTTTACTTCAAATTGAATTTCCTTAAACCCTCCATTTGTACCTTCAGAATAATCTACTGTAGAGACCTTCCAGCCTTTACTTTCACAATATTTAGTATACATTCTAAACAAATCTCCAGCAAAAATACTTGCCTCGTCTCCCCCAGTTCCTGCGCGCAGCTCTACAACTGCATTTTTAGAATCTTCGGGATCCGTAGGTATCAATAAAAAGCGTATTTCCTCCTCTAACTTTGGGATTCTTGCATTGGCTTCGTCAATCTCTGACTTCGCCATCTCGTTCATTTCTGCATCTGAACCGTCTGCCAAAATTTCTTTTGCCTCTTCGATATTGTCTACTAAAACTTGATATTCATCTCCCTTTTCAACAACATTTCCTAAATCCTTATATTCTTTCATCAATTGCGCATACCGCTTCTGATCCATGATAATTTCTGGCTGAATAATCAAATCAGAAACCTCATCATAACGCTGCTTTACAATTCTTAATTTATCTAACATTTGCGACTCTTTTCTTGGATTGCGAATTTACACTTTTTATCGGAAAGTTAAATATTTCATTTTGAGTATATTTAACTGCATCCGTTTGCACTTCTGCCTTTACTTACATTTGATTTCCAGGGAACGTTGAAATAGGAAATTCTAAAACCCAATCAGAAGCACAACTCTTAGCATTGCTACAAACATGGTATCAGCGTCCGATTTTATTTTATGAATACTCAAAAACACCAAAGGCGCTCTTGATGGTTAGTTTTTTGGTTTCAGAAGCTACTACCCTGCCCACAATTTTAGCAGCTACATTGTACGATTCCGAAATTGCTATAATGTCCTCTGCGATCTCTGGAGCTACATATATTTCCATTCGATGCCCACAATTAAAGACCTGGTACATTTCTTTCCAATCTGTATTTGATTGTTCTTGTATTAATTTAAATAAAGGAGGAACCTCAAACATATTGTCTTTTACGATGTGAAGGTTGTCTATAAAATGTAATATTTTTGTTTGTGCACCACCAGAACAATGAATCATTCCATGCACGGTGTCTGAATTAAATTTTGATAAAATTTCTTTTATGATGGGTGCATAGGTTCTCGTTGGGGACAGCACTAATTTACCTGCATCAATTGGAGAATTCTCAACACTGTCTGTCAGTTTTGTGTTTCCAGAATACACTAAATCTTCAGGAACCGCAGCATCAAAACTTTCTGGGTATTTTTCAGCTAAGTATTTATGAAAAACGTCGTGTCTTGCAGACGTTAATCCGTTAGATCCCATTCCGCCGTTGTACTCCGTTTCATAGCTAGCTTGTCCGAAAGATTCTAATCCAACAATGACATCTCCCGCTTTTATATTTGCATTGTCGATAACAGCTGCTCTTTTCATACGTGCAGTTACGGTAGAATCTACAATGATTGTTCGCACTAAGTCACCAACATCTGCCGTTTCCCCGCCTGTAGAGTGAATGGTCACTCCAAAACCTTTTAAATCTTCGATTAGCTCCTCTGTTCCGTTTATAATTGCTGACAAAACTTCACCAGGAATTTTACTTTTATTACGACCTATGGTAGAAGATAGCATGATATTATCTGTTGCACCTACACACAATAAATCGTCAATATTCATGATTAACGCATCCTGCGCAATACCTTTCCAAACTGAAATATCACCAGTTTCTTTCCAATACATATAGGCCAGGGAGGATTTTGTTCCTGCTCCGTCTGCATGCATTATTAAGCAATAGTCCGCATCATTTGTTAAATAATCCGGCACAATCTTACAGAAGGCTTTTGGAAATAAACCTTTGTCTATATTCTTAATCGCATTGTGTACATCTTCTTTGGATGCAGAAACACCTCTTTGTGCGTATCTTTTAGAAACTTCTTGGCTCATATTGTTGTGTTGTATAGTGCAAATTTAGTCTTTTGAATAAAAAATTCTATCCAAAAACAGGATGTTTTTATGATTACTTTGTAAACAATAATTCCCTATATTTTGTCAAAGGCCATAAGTTGTCATCTACCATCGTTTCTAGCTTGTCGCAGTGGTATCGAATTTGCTCGAAAAACGGTTTCACATTGCTACAATATTGTTCTGCAGATTTTAAACCAACCTGCTTGTTTGCGTTTGAACGTGCTGCTTCCATTTGAATAACTTTTGCATTAATTTCTGTAATGTGCTTCGAAATCGTCATGATGAGTTCTATTTGCTCTTTGGCGATACTTTTGTAATCTCCGCCAAATATTTCTTTCAAATTCTTTGTGTTTTCTAACAAGGTATTCTGATAAATAATTGCTGTTGGTACCACGTGATTTCTAGAAATATCTCCCAATACCCTACTTTCTATTTGCAAACGCTTCGTATATTCTTCTAATTTAATTTCATAGCGCGCTTCCACCTCAATCTTACTCATCACATTCATCTCCTCATACAAATCGATGACTTTTTTAGAACTCATTACTTTCAAGGCCGATGGCGTTGTTTTATTGTTACTTAATCCGCGTTTTTTAGCTTCTTTTTCCCACGCTTCTCCATATCCATCGCCATCAAATCTAATCTTCTTAGACGCTTTAATACATTCTCTCAAAACATTAAAAACGGCTTCGTCTTTTTTCAAGTTTTTAGATTCTATGAGTAGATCTACGTCCTGCTTAAACTCTTTCAACTGTTTTGCAACAATGGTGTTTAAAACGGTCATTGGTCCCGCGCAATTCGCAGAAGACCCTACGGCTCTAAATTCAAATTTATTCCCCGTAAAAGCGAATGGAGAGGTTCTATTGATGTCTGTATTGTCTAATAGTATCTCAGGGATTTTACCAATAATATTTAGTTTTAAGTCTGTTTTCTCTTTTGGAGATAATTTTCCTTTAGTAACATTTTCTAACTCGTCTAAAACAGCCGAAAGCTGTGCACCAATAAAAACAGATATAATTGCTGGTGGCGCTTCATTTGCTCCCAATCGATAATCATTGCTTGCAGAAACAACAGCCGCTCTTAACAATTCTTCATTTTCGTATACCGCCTTAATAGTATTTACAAAAAACGTTAAGAATTGTAGATTCTTCATAGGAGTTTTCCCCGGACTCAAAAGGTTTGTACCATTTTCTAATGCCAAAGACCAGTTGTTATGCTTTGCAGAACCATTGATTCCTGCAAATGGTTTTTCATGGAACAATACTTTAAATTGATGCCTGTCTGCTACTTTATGCATTACATCCATGAGCAAAGAATTATGATCTACTGCAAGATTTGCTTCCTCAAAGATGGGCGCGACCTCAAATTGATTTGGAGCCACCTCATTGTGTCTTGTTTTTACTGGGATTCCTAAAAGCATGCACTCCTCCTCTAAATCCTGCATAAAACTCATCGCCCTTGCGGGAATTATCCCGAAATAATGATCATCTAACTGCTGCCCTTTTGCTGACGAATGTCCAAGTAAAGTTCTTCCCGTTAATTGGATATCAGGTCTAGAAAGTGCCAAAGCAGTATCTATTAAAAAAAATTCTTGTTCCCAGCCTAATGTGGCATTTACTTTGTTGATGTTTTTATCAAAATAGCGACAAACGGCAGTTGCATGTGTATCTACTGCCTGTAAGGACCGTAATAAAGGCGTCTTATTATCTAAAGCTTCCCCCGTATACGCCACAAATATTGTTGGAATGCAAAGTGTTCTTTCGTAGATAAAAGCAGGAGAAGTAGGATCCCACGCGGTAAAACCCCGTGCTTCAAAAGTATTTCTAATCCCTCCACTGGGAAAACTAGAGGCATCTGGTTCTTGCTGCACGAGCTGCTCCCCATCAAATTTCTCCATTGCCAGACTTCCATTGATCGACTCGAAAAAAGCATCGTGCTTTTCTGCTGTTGCTCCCGTTAATGGCTGAAACCAATGCGTATAATGTGTTGCACCTTTAGACATTGCCCAATCTTTCATGCTGACAGCAACCTGATCTGCAATTTTACGATCAATGCGTGTACCATGCTCAATTGCATTCATCACGCTTTCATATGCTGCACGCGTCAAATACTGCTGCATCGCATGTTTATTAAATACATTTTGCCCAAAAAGTGTCGATCTTTTTTCACTCTGATTCACCTCTACAGGCTTTCTGTTTAATGTTTCTTGTAAAGCGTTGAATCTAATAATTGACATATTGTTAGTTTTTTAGGTATTTTATTTACTTATAAATAAACGACCCCTATATAAATTAGGGATAAAATTATTTTTATACAAATTTAAACATTTTACCCCTATATTTTTTGATATGTAGGGAAAATATTTCATTTTTGTACTGTTAACATTATTCACTCAATTATTTATTATGGCAAAAATTAAATTAGAATACATTTGGTTAGATGGATACAAACCAACACAGAATTTAAGAAGTAAAACTAAAGTTGAAGAGCACGAAAACTTTCAGGGAACTGTTGAAGAATTAGGCCTTTGGTCTTTTGATGGTTCTTCTACAAAACAAGCTTCTGGTGGAGCATCTGATTGTATTTTAAAGCCCGTTGCCGTCTATCCAGATCCAAAAAGGATTAATGGTTATTTAGTAATGACTGAAGTAATGAATGCTGATGGTACTCCGCACATTTCTAATGCACGCGCTACCATTGAAGATGATGACAACGATTTCTGGTTCGGTTTTGAACAAGAATATTTTATTATGGATACGGATACTGATTTGCCATTAGGATTTCCAAGAGGTGGTTACCCTGCACCACAAGGAATGTACTACTGTTCTGTTGGAGGTAAAAACACACACGGACGTGCTTTTGTTGAAGAGCATGCCGATTTATGTATTGATGCAGGATTAAATTTTGAAGGCATCAATCAAGAAGTTGCCTCTGGACAATGGGAATACCAATTGTTTGCAAAAGGAGCAAAAAAAGCAGGAGATGAAATCTGGATCTCTAGATATTTATTAGATCGTTTAACAGAAGGCAAAGGGATGTACATCGAGTACCACCCAAAACCACTAGGAAATACAGATTGGAATGGCTCTGGAATGCATGCTAACTTTTCAAATACGATCCTGAGGACTTGTGGTTCTAAAGAGAAATATATTGAAATATGTGAAGCTTTCCGTCCACTTGTAAAAGAACACATTTCCGTCTATGGCGAGCACAATGACCTGCGATTAACTGGTGATCACGAAACTGCATCTATCCATGATTTCTCTTGGGGAGTTTCAGATAGAGGAGCCTCTATTCGGATTCCAATTATCGCTGTAGAAAAAGGATACAAAGGATGGTTAGAAGACCGTCGTCCATCTTCAAATGGAGACCCTTATAAAATTGCTTCAAGAATTATTAAAACTGTAAAACCAGTTAAATAATCGCACTACCTATATACAATTGAAAACGCGTTCCATGGTTGGTTCGCGTTTTTTTTATGCCGTAGTTTTAAAAATTAAATATATAAAAGTTCCATATGCTAAAAATAAAAAACCTCCTTTAAACCTGCTTAAAAGAAACTTCTTTTTTATAAACACCAAAGGAATCAAAATCGCAGAAAAACCCAACATCCAAAAAATATCTCTGGACAAAATTTGAGGTTCGTCTAAAGGGATTGCAATCTCTTTTATAAGCGCTGTAAAGCCCAACACAGAGCCAATATTAAAAATATTAGAGCCAATTAAATTTCCTAAAGAAATGGACTTTTCACCCTTTATTGCAGCAATTACAGAAGCTGCTAATTCTGGCACACTGGTACCAATAGCAATCATTGTAATGGAGATTACTCCCTCACTAACCCCGCTACTTTTTGCAATCTCTTTTGCACCATCCACTAAAAAACCAGCACCATAATACAAAGCGCCCCCACCTAACAACAACCAAACAACTATTTTACCGTATCCAATTTCGGCCAAAGTATCATCTACGTCGTCGCTAACCACTTCTTCTTTTCTTGCATTCCTTATCAGTATCCATAAAAAAACAACCAGTCCTACTAAAAGTAAAACACCTTCTATTTGTGTTAAAACGGCATCATTCATTAAAAAGTAATACAAAACCACCGAAAAGAGCATCATTACCGGCCAATTAAATTTATAAAAATCTTTCTGCACTGCAATGGGACCTATAATTGCTGTGATTCCAAGCACAAGACCAATGTTCGCGATGTTAGAACCAATCACATTGTTTATTGCAATTGCAGGAGAGCCATCAAGTGCTGCTTGCAAACTTACTAGTAATTCTGGCAAAGAAGTCGCAAAAGAAACTACCGTCATCCCAATCACCATTTTAGAGATCTCTAACTTAAAAGACAAGCTAATCGCTGCTTTTACTAAAAAATCACCACCAATAACTAATAATATCAGTCCTATAATTACATACCCAATACTCATACCCCTGTTTTTTGCAAAGATACATTTTTATCACTTTGTGCAGAAAGGAAAAAATACTTAGATCCAAACCTTTAAAATATATACTCCAAATAATTACAGTTTACCCATGCTTTCGCCTTTGAACAAGAACCTTTAAAAACGCATGTTACAGAGTAGTTTATTTTCATTAAATTTGGGGTAGAAATAAACCCAATGAAACAAACAATTTTTAAACTGCTTGCAAAAGTAAACAAAGCTGTTCTGCCCTCTTTCACAAAAAAAAGGCTAGACCTTTCAAAAGCCTCTAAAATGCAACTTGCCCTTATTGGTTGGAGAACATTTGTAACCCAAAATTCATTAGACTAAAAAGAAATATTATGGAAGCAACCTACACTAAAGTTTTTACCGACAATGCCATTTTAGTACATAGATTACAAACGTTGTTAAATACCGCCGAAATAGCGACTCGAATATCGGATAGAGTGGAGTCTGCGAGATTGGGTGGTTTTGGTGCTCCCAATAATTCCGTTGAATTATATATCTTTAAAAAAGACCTCGAAAAAGCACAACCTATCATTGCCGCATATAAAAAAGAAATTAATTTATAAAAAAATACAATAGCCTTTCTATATTGAAAAAACTCTATTATATTTGCACCCATAAAAATTGGCCCTGTGGCGCAACTGGATAGCGCATCTGACTACGAATCAGAAGGTTACAGGTTCGAATCTTGTCAGGGTCACAATTATAAAACGCAACTACCTACTAAATAAGGAGTTGCGTTTTTTTTATATGGCTACTTTCCCACTATGTTCCCCCAAAACATACATAAATGGTCTTTTTTAAGCACTTTAAATCCTATTGACCAATCGCAAACAACAGCATCCTCGCATTACCAAAAGGGCTTATGAACTCTTTTAAACACGATTTAATTCTTTATAAACTTTCGACTGGAAAGCACACCTTCTGAAGTCTGAATGGCATATAAACCGCTTAGCAATGCTTGCACATTGCTATTTTTTATATTTTTTTTCTGCAGAAAGCACTTCTTTCCCCAGATACATTCCGAAATTAAAAAAAAAGAATACTATTTTAAATTCAAACACGCGATATCCTTTAAAAAAGTACCTTGGATATATCAAAATGATTGTTAACTTGCCCATTAAAATTAATAATTTGTATTTAAAGAAACACAAAAAAATAGTTTATTCGATACTCTTCCTTTCCTTGTGTGTCTTCTTATTCATTTTAAATACATCGCAGCCCAACAATACGGTAGCCATTATTAAAACTCCTGTAAAGGAAGCTGTAAAAATACCAGCTCCTGATCTTTTAGCGCGGCACTCCGAAAAGGAGACAAAAAGAATACATTTTAAACTAGATTCTTTATTAAAACGAATTCACAAAAGACATGACTTTAACGGTGCCATACTAGTTGCAAAGAGTGATAAAATAGTGTATCAAAATCAGGTAGGAACTGCAGATTTCAAAAAGAAAACGGCGCTAAAGAAAGAATCTACATTTCAGCTAGCATCGGTAAGTAAGCAATTTACAGCAGCGGCAATTATGTTATTAAAAGAAAGAAACCAAATTAAGCTAACAGACACTGTAAACACCTATTTTCCAGACTTCCCATACGCAGCTGTAACGATCAAAAACCTCTTAAATCACACTGCTGGATTGCCCAAATACTTTTGGATTGCTGAACATAAATGGCAAGAAAAAAAAGCCCCTACAAATGCCGAAATGATTGCATTGTTAGCCACAAGTAATGTTCGTAGGTTCTTTAAACCTGGCCGTAACTTTGATTATTCAAACACCGGATATTTTGTACTGGCTTCTATTGTTGAAAAAATTTCTGGGACTTCTTTCAGCTCTTTTTTAGAAACAAATATATTTGAACCACTGCAAATGAAAAACTCATACGTATACAGCTTTGAAAACGATACGATTAAAGAGGACCAACTAGCGGGCTATCGCTTGCACAGAGGTTGGCGCCATTTAAAAATTCGCAGCACTGTAAACGATGCGATTGTGGGTGATAAAAATGTGTATACAACGGCGGAAGATCTATATAAGTGGACGCTGGGATTAAATACCGGAAAGCTCCTTACAAAAGAATCCCTAGCTCTTATGTACTCTAAAGGAAAAACAAGCTATGGAAGAGAAATTCCTTATGGCTTTGGCTTTAGAATAGACACTAAAAGACAAAATAGCATCTATCATTATGGGAAATGGAATGGATTTAGCACAGGACTTACTTCGTATTTAGACGATGACCTGGTCATCATTGTATTGGAACACACCAGCTACAATGCCATAAAATCACTAAACAATAAAATTAAACATATCGTTATTGACAATTTTGGTGTTTAACTTTGGGTATAAACATGTTACAAAGGAACTGCGTATTCTATGAATCACTGCTATGAACTCTCTCAAAATTCTCAGTATAAAAAAAGGATGATTTCTCACCCTTCCTTCTTCCTTCTTCCTTCTTCAAATAATCAGTTTGTAAAGAAAATTTTCACACAAAATTTTATTAAATTCCTCTTTTTACAGGTGCAGTATGCTGCACAAGATATAGACTACAAAAGTTTAAAAAAGGTTACAGAGTGTTGGTTTTAATTTGCGTTTATTTTAGCGCACTTACTTTGGTTAAATGTGTTACAAAGGAGCTGCGTATTTTAACACTATGTTCAAGATTGGCTGTATTTCGAGAAATCCGCTGGAAATATTCTAAACGATCCACTTCACGCTTTGTATACAAGACTATTTTGTATAACTTTACCATTGATATTTTAAGCTATGGAACTAAATATATTTGGAAACCCACTAACTTCTTGTTGTACAGCTCCTGCTACGGGGTATTTTAGAGACGGTCTGTGCAGAACAATCTCTCAAGATTCTGGCACACATACCGTTTGCGCACTCGTTACCCAAGAATTTTTAGACTATTCTGCATCTAAAGGGAATGACTTGATGACCCCCATACCACATTGGCAATTTCCTGGATTGAAACCAGGTGACCGCTGGTGTTTGTGTATTTCTAGATGGCTACAAGCGGAGAAGGCAGGGAAAGCACCACCTATTGTCTTAGAAGCTACCCATGAAAAATCTTTAAAATACACCTCATTGGAACTTTTAAAACGCTATGAGGTAAAATCTATCTGATTTTTTCACCCGCTCTCCATCATGGAATTTCTATTTCCACGTGCCATGATGAGGCCAAAGGTTTTTTTAAAAAAATTAGTCTAAGTATTGTTTGATTGCAATGCGGTGCGCTGGGTTACTTTTATCATAATCTGTTACTAATAATTCTAAAATAATCGCAGGATTTACACCAATATCTTTGCTGTGGTCATATTTTGAAACATATAGGTTGTACGAAGCCTCTTTTCTTTCAAAAATTAAAAAATGGGTCTCATTTAAGGCTGTAAAACTTATTTCATTGCCAAAAAAAGCACCAGAAGTATCTACAAAAAAAGCTGAAAACTCATAATATTTAAATACATTTTCCATAATTATATTAGTTCTGCAGATAAACCTAATTGCAATAACTTGGAACACCTGGGTTCTAAATCTTTAAACTCTCCAGATTTTACAGTACATTTTCCTTTGTAATGTACCAGCATCGCACATTGTTCTGCTTGCTCCAATGTATGCTCGCAAACGTCCATTAAAGCATCTATTACGTGGTCAAATGTATTTACCTCGTCATTGTGTAAAACAATCTCGTGCTGAAAAACTTCTTTTTCTAGAATGTCAACGTCCTCCTGAATTTTTTCCTTTGTGCTCATGCTATAAAAATAAAAAATATTTTTTAATTATTATATTTTAAGGCAACCCAATTGTTTCTTTGAATAGTTGCTTCTAATTTCAACCCACATTTAACAACAGCTGCATCTATTGTAGGAATGTCTTCTTTATAAAAACCACTTAGAAGCAATACCCCATTTTCATTCAAGCAATTGGCATATACCTCCATATCCATCAACAAAATATTCCTGTTGATATTGGCAATGATTACGTCGTACTTTTTACTCGTTAAAAGTGATGCATCTCCCTCATATACCGAAATATTTTTACAATCATTTCGCTCCACATTTTCAATTGAGTTCTCATAACACCAAGTATCAATATCAATGGCGTCTAATGGCTTTGCTCCCTTCATTTCAGCAAAAATTGCCAAAATACCGGTTCCACACCCCATGTCTAAAACCTTTTTATCTTTCAGATCTAATTGCAAGAGATGCTGCACCATCATGTGTGTAGTTTCATGGTGTCCTGTGCCAAAACTCATTTTGGGCTCGATGACAATGTCATATTTTAAATTCGGGTTTTCATGAAAAGGCGCACGAATACTCACAAGTTCATCTACTTGAATTGGGTTAAAGTTTTTCTCCCATTCTGCATTCCAATTGGTTTGCGCCACCTCGCTTTGCGTATACTCAATAGCAAACTCCCCTGAGCTTAAAACAAAAACAGGAGCTAGTATATCAGCAGTCCATGCGGCTTTCTGTATATATGCAGTTACACCGTCTTCATTTTCTACAAAACTTTCAAAACCTACACTCCCCAACTCTGCAATTAGAATTTCTGTAGTTGGCTCTTTTGGAGAAAGTTTAAAATTGTATTCTATGTAAATGTTGTCCATAATTATTAAATCAAAAAAAATGCATCCAGATATTTAAATCTCGATGCAAATTTATTATAATTAAATCTAAATGTGCTGTTTAAATAGCATTAATAATTCCCACAAAATCCGCAACATTTAAAGCTGCTCCACCAATTAAACCACCATCTACATCTGGCTTCGAGAAAATTTCTTCTGCATTTGCTGGCTTTACACTTCCACCGTATAAAATTGAAACTGCGTCTGCCACGCTTGTAGTGTATTTTTTCTCTACAATGCCTCTAATAAAAGCATGCATTTCTTGTGCTTGCGCTGCACTTGCTGTTTCCCCTGTACCAATTGCCCAAACCGGTTCGTATGCCAAAATAATATGAGCCCAATCTTTTCCTTCTAAATGAAATAAAGCATTTTTTAATTGACTTTCTACCACCGAAAAGTGATTCCCAGACTTTCGGTCTTCTAACAATTCTCCAAAGCAGAAAATAGCTTCCATTCCTTTTTCTAAAACGGTATTCATCTTTTCTGCAAGTGCTCCATCTGTCTCATTAAAATAAGTTCTTCTTTCTGAATGCCCTAATATTACAGTTTCTACTCCAACTGCTTTTAACATGTCTGCAGAAACTTCGCCTGTAAAAGCGCCATTTGCAGCTTGGTGCATGTTTTGAGCAACCACCTCTATCTTAGATTTTTTTGCAGCTTTAACTGAAGCCGATAAATTAACAAATGTAGGAGCAACAATGACACGCGTGTCTTGCAATGGATTCTCTTTAATTGCTTTTTTTAATTCTTTAATTAAATTTTTACTTCCTTTTTTGTCATTATTTAACTTCCAGTTTCCCGCAACAATCTTTGTTCTCATGTTTATAATTTTAAAAGCCTTTCAAGCTATTTCGTACGATTAATTTCTGAAGTAAAATTAAGAAATGTGTTGGTATTTTATCCTTAGAAATAAAAATAGTTACTAAAACGATTTATATAGCTTTTTTCAAGGCTGCCTGCAACAGAGAATCTGAAGCCTTTGTAGCGTTAAATAGTGTAATCACCCCGGTCTCATTAATCACGATATACCTCGGAATCCAACTTAAATCAATAAAATCGACAAAAGCCCCCACTTTCATCCCTTTTGGAAGATTAAAATGTTTCCCTGCTATCTGAAACCTTTGAATTCCCTTTTTCCAAGCCTCTTTGCTAGTGTCTACTGATAAAAACAAAAACACCACCTCTGGAAACTCCTTTTGAAGCACTCTAACGGCAGGTAATCCTTTGATACAATCTCCACACCAAGAGGCCCAGACATCTATTAAAATTTTCTTTCCTTCGAAACGCTGCAGCACTTCTTTTAGTTCAAATGGATTCTTATTCAGATCAAATACTACCTCTTCCAGTGCCTCTTCAGAAAACTGTACCGGTTCATTTTTGGTGCAACTCACCAATAAAATTACAAAAACTAAAGCTATTTTTTTCATCGTCAAATTAGAATATTTTCATGTATTTGTCTTCTTTACCTTCAAAAACTTACAAAACAAAGTCTAAATTAAGTATTTTTGGTGGAACTTTAAAGAAATCATGACCACACAAGAATTAATAGTACAAATAAAAAAGAAAAAATCCTTTTTATGTATTGGACTGGATGTCGACCTAGAAAAAATTCCTTCCCATCTATTAGCGGCTGAAGATCCAATTTTTGAATTTAATAAAAGTATTATAGATGCCACACATCATTTGTGTGTTGCCTTCAAGCCAAATACTGCATTTTATGAGGCCTATGGAATTAAAGGGTGGAACTCCTTAAATAAAACAATTGCATACCTAAATAACAAATACCCTGAAATCTTTACCATTGCAGATGCAAAAAGAGGAGATATTGGAAATACTTCCACCATGTATGCCAAAGCCTTTTTTGAAGATTTAGAATTTGACGCTGTCACAGTTGCCCCATACATGGGTAAGGACTCTGTAGAACCTTTCTTAGCTTTTAAAAGTAAACATACCATTATGTTAGCACTGACTTCTAACGAAGGTGCTTTTGATTTTCAAACGCTAAGCGTTCATGGGCATGAGTTATACAAAGAGGTTTTACAAGTATCAAAGGCTTGGAAAAACTCAGAAAACTTAATGTATGTTGTTGGAGCCACAAAAGCTGAATACTTCAAGGAAATTAGAAAAATAGTTCCGAATGCCTTTTTACTAGTTCCCGGTATTGGTGCGCAAGGAGGAAATTTACAAGATGTTTGTAAATATGGACTTTCAGAAAATATTGGTCTTTTAGTGAACTCTTCAAGAGGAATTATATATGCTTCAAACGAGAAAGATTTTGCACATAAAGCAACTTTAAAAGCAATGGAGTTACAACAGCAAATGGCCTCTATTTTAGATAAAAAAAACCTGTAATTCACATACCCTTACTTAAAAGTATCTGTCTTTTTATCGTATCCATAAGGACAATGCTTGCAACCACTTCTGCAGCAAGAACCTCTTCTTAAATGGAACTGTTCGGTAAAAACCCGATACCCTTGTTCATTTTCATAAAAATCACCCTCCTTTAACGGTATTCTTTTATTGTACATGCAGCAAAAATAAGATATTCCTAAATAAAAAAAGCGTTCCATAGAACGCTTTTTTACATTTATTTATTCTTTCCTGGTGGAAATCTAGAAACAATTTCTTTCACAAATTCTTTAATCCGAACTTCCCTTTTTTCTCTATTTTGCATTTTCAAAGCCCCGGTTCCAACGCCTTGCCAAACCAACTCCTTTTTCTCTTTGTCTATAAAGTCTATAAAAAGTGTGCCCTCTGTATATTGAGAGATATTTACGGAATTGTTCATGCCATTGAACATCCAAGGATTCCATCCCCAACCATATCCATAGCCATAATTATTATTTTGATTGACATCTACCTTTTCTCTAGACTTTGTAAAAATACTAACTAATATATCTGGGTTATCAGATTTTATAAAACCCTGGAGGGTGAGCTCTGACTCGATCGCTCTTAAAATTCTTTTCTTATCTAAATCAGAAATTGCTGCCTTATCAATTCCTGTCTTATAAAAAGCGAAGGTTTTGTATACAGTAAAGTCAACTTTGGCGTCATAATCTGTAGTCACTTTAATAGCGTTACAAGAAGAAAGAGTGATGGCAACAAGCAATAAAAATAGGTTTACATTTTTCATAATAAAGCATTTAATCTTAGACATTAGGTTTACCAACAATCATGCCATTTTTTTAAAAAAAAGAAACAAGAAAAAAAATATATATTATCTATTTTTAAAATGATAAAAAATAACATATATTTTTATGATTTTCGTAAATTGCAGCTACAAAAACAAAGATTTATTACGAATGGAACAAATAAAACCTTACAAGCCCACCTATAAAGTACGTATTGTAACCGCGGCAGCGCTGTTTGACGGCCACGATGCGGCCATAAACATTATGCGTAGGATCATTCAGTCTACAGGAGTAGAGGTAATTCATTTAGGTCATGATAGAAGTGTGGAAGCGGTTGTAAACTGCGCCATTCAAGAAGACGTAAATGCTATTGCCATAACCTCGTACCAAGGAGGCCACAACGAATATTTTAAATACATGTATGATTTACTGCAAGAAAAAGGCGCAGGACATATTAAGATTTTTGGTGGTGGAGGCGGTGTTATTCTTCCAGCAGAAATAAAAGAATTGATGGCCTACGGAATTACCAGAATCTATGCTCCTGACGACGGACGAGAATTGGGCTTACAGGGAATGATTAACGATTTGGTTCAAACATCAGACTTTCCACTTGGAGACACTTTAAAGGTTTCTTTGAACCAATTAGCAAATAAAGAAATTGGAAGTATTGCGAGAGTTATTTCTTCGGCAGAAAACTTCCCAGAGGTTGCAAAAGCTACTTTGGCTAAAATTCATAAAAAAAATAAAAATTCTAAAACACCGGTTTTAGGAATTACTGGAACGGGTGGTTCCGGGAAATCTTCTTTAGTTGACGAATTGGTTCGCAGATTTCTAAGTGATTTTCCAGATAAAACAGTAGGCTTAATTTCTGTTGATCCTTCAAAAAGAAAAACTGGCGGCGCTTTGTTAGGAGACAGAATCCGCATGAATGCGATTAACAACTCACGTGTTTACATGCGCTCTTTGGCTACACGCCAGTCTAATTTAGCCCTGTCTAAATACGTAAATGAGGCTGTGCAAGTCTTAAAAGCTGCCGAATTTGATTTGATCATTTTGGAAACTTCCGGAATTGGACAATCTGATACGGAGATCATCGAACACTCGGACACCTCTTTGTATGTAATGACCCCTGAATTTGGTGCTGCTACGCAACTAGAAAAAATAGACATGCTTGATTTTGCGGATCTCGTCGCAATTAATAAATTTGACAAAAGGGGTGCTTTAGATGCGGTTAGAGATGTGAAGAAACAATACATGCGCAATAATAACCTGTGGCATATACATCAAGACGATTTGCCAGTTTACGGCACTATTGCCTCACAATTTAACGACCCTGGAATGAATACTTTGTACAAAAGTATTATGGATAAACTAGCAGAAAAAACAGGGAATGCTTTAAATTCCACTTTAGAAATAACGCAAGAAATGTCTGAAAAGATATTTGTAATTCCACCAGCAAGAGTTCGATATCTCTCAGAAATTGCAGAAAGTAACAGAGCATACGACAAAACTGTTACCGCCCAAGTAGCCGTTGCACAAAAATTGTATGGCATTCAGCAAACAATTGCCTCCGTGACGAATTCACCCATAGAAATTATTAAAACTGGATTCAATGAAGCGGCACTGCTCTCTTTAGAAAACACTGCTGAAGACAAGGTATTCTTACAATTACTTTTTGCACAATTTGAAAAAATAAAATTAAATTTAGACCCCTATAATTGGGCTATTATTTTAAATTGGGAAGAAAAGACCCAGCGCTACAAAGACCCTATCTATACTTTTAAAGTTCGAAATAAAGAAATTCACATCGAAACACACAGTACCTCTTTATCACAATCTCAAATACCTAAAATTAGCTTACCTAAATACAAAGCTTGGGGTGATTTATTGCGTTGGAATTTACAAGAAAATGTTCCAGGAGAATTCCCATATGCAGCCGGATTGTACCCTTTCAAAAGGACCGGAGAAGATCCTACAAGAATGTTTGCTGGCGAAGGAGGACCAGAAAGAACAAATCGCAGATTTCATTATGTAAGTTTAGGAATGGATGCCAAGCGTCTTTCGACGGCTTTTGACTCTGTAACCTTATATGGAAATGATCCAGGTCGCAGACCCGATGTGTATGGTAAAATTGGAAATGCTGGAGTTTCCATTTGCTGTTTAGACGATGCTAAAAAATTATATGCTGGCTTTGACTTAAGTCATCATATGACTTCTGTTTCTATGACGATTAACGGGCCTGCTCCTATGCTATTAGGATTCTTTATGAATGCTGCTATTGATCAGAATTGTGAGAAATACATTATAGAAAATTCGTTAGAAAAACAAGTTGAAACTAAATTTCACGAAATCTATGATTCAAAAGGGCTAGAAAGACCTTTGTATCAAGGAAAATTACCCGAAGGAAACAATGGGTTAGGATTGCTATTGCTTGGTCTAACAGGCGACTTAATTTTACCCTCAGAAGTCTATCAACAGATTAAAAAAGACACTTTAGCACAAGTGAGAGGAACTGTGCAAGCAGACATCTTAAAAGAAGACCAGGCACAAAACACCTGTATTTTCTCCACTGAATTTGCCTTGAGACTGATGGGTGATGTACAAGAATATTTTATCGAAAAACAAGTACGGAACTTTTATTCTGTTTCTATTTCTGGATATCATATTGCGGAAGCGGGTGCAAACCCCATTACACAATTGGCCTTGACGCTCTCAAATGGATTTACTTATGTAGAGTATTATTTAAGTCGCGGGATGGATATTGATAAGTTTGGCCCCAACTTGTCTTTTTTCTTTTCAAACGGAATTGACCCTGAATATGCGGTTATTGGGCGCGTTGCTCGTAAAATTTGGGCAAAAGCAATGAAGCACAAATACGGTGCAAATGCAAGAGCTCAAATGTTAAAATATCACATCCAAACTTCGGGCCGCTCTTTACACGCGCAAGAAATAGATTTTAATGATATCCGAACAACGCTGCAAGCCTTGTATGCCATAAACGATAATTGCAATTCATTACATACCAATGCCTACGATGAAGCCATTACAACCCCTACAGAAGAATCTGTACGAAGAGCGATGGCAATTCAATTAATTATCAACAAAGAATTAGGATTGACAAAAAACGAAAACCCAATTCAAGGTGCTTTTATTATTGAAGAATTAACAGATCTCGTAGAGGAAGCTGTTTTGTTAGAATTCGATAGAATCACAGAACGCGGCGGTGTTTTAGGGGCCATGGAAACCATGTATCAACGTTCTAAAATCCAGGAAGAAAGTCTGTATTACGAAACTCTAAAACACAATGGTGAATTCCCAATCATTGGGGTGAACACTTTTTTAAGCTCGAAAGGATCTCCTACTGTGCAACCTGCAGAAGTTATTCGTGCAACAGAAAAAGAAAAGCAATTCCAGATTGAAACTAAAGAAAATTTAAACAAAGCAAATCCTGAAAAAGTTGCACATCAAATTGCAATTTTACAAGAAGCTGCAGTGCAAAATGAAAACTTATTTGACAAACTAATGGAAGCAACTAAAATATGTTCTTTAGGACAGATTACTGAAGGATTATTTAAAGTTGGTGGTCAGTATCGCAGAAATATGTAAACTGTGAACGGTCTGTCCCTTTTGTTATTATACTTAAAAAACCCGCACAAATTGTGCGGGTTTTTTAATATATATTTAATGCCTGCTCCAAATCTTTTAATAGATCATCAATGTCTTCAATTCCAACACTCAAACGAATTAAAGAAGCTGTAATTCCTATTTTTAAGCGCGCTGCTTCTGGAATGGAAGCGTGCGACATGGTTACGGGGTGATTTACCAAGCTCTCGACGCCTCCTAAAGATTCGGCTAATGTAAAAAGCTGGGTGCCTTTTAAAAATTTAAAAGTAGCTGCTTGACTTTCATCTTTTAAACGGAAAGAAACCATTCCTCCGAAATCTTTCATTTGTTTCTTGGCAATGTTATGACTCGGGTGCTCTGCTAGTCCCGGATAAAAAACGGTCCCTATTTTGGGATGTTTCTGTAAGAAATTTGCAACTGCCCGTCCGTTCTCGCAATGACGTTGCATTCTAAGATGTAATGTTTTAATCCCTCTCAATGCTAAAAAAGAGTCCATAGGCCCTGCAATAGCACCTGCAGCAAATTGGATGAAATGCAATTCCTTGGCCAACTTTGCGTCCTTTACCATTAAGGCACCCATGATAATGTCTGAATGTCCCCCCAAATATTTTGTAGCAGAATGCATTACAATGTCTGCTCCTAAGGCTAAGGGTTGTTGCAAATATGGCGTTGCAAAAGTATTGTCTACGGCAATAAGAATGGCTGGATTCACTTCTTTTACAGCCGTGCAAATACCTTCAATATCTGCAATTTTCATCAAAGGATTTGTAGGTGTTTCTAACCAAACTAATTTTGTTTTATCGGTAATTGCTTCCACAACACTGACTACTTTACTACTATCAACAAAAATAAATTCCAAGCCATATTTCTGAAATAGCTTTGTAAACATTCTGTAGGTTCCTCCGTACAAATCATCCCCTGTAACAATTTCATCTCCGGGGCTCAATGTTCTTAAAACACAATCGATTGCTGCCATTCCTGAAGAAAAAGCAAAACCGTGCGTTCCGTTTTCTATCGCAGCAAAACTATTTTCCAAAGCTGTTCTTGTTGGATTTCCACCACGTGAATATTCGAATTCTTGCGCTTCACCAGGAGTTGTGTGCGCATATGTAGATGTCATAAAAACAGGAGGCATTACTGCACCCGTAGAAGGCTCTCGCTTTTGACCTCCGTGAATTGTTTTTGTGTTGAACTTCATTTTTTACCTCTTTTAAATAAGACCAGCCTACAGCATCGGCTGCACTGCAATTAAAAAAAACGTTGCTTTAGTGCTCGCAATAAACCTTATAAAAATTTCTTAATAGATCGTATGATTCCGTAGTGCATACCCTCATGAAGGTTGTTAAACACAATCGCAGTTTCGATACTGTCTAAAACCAAACCGGTACTTGTTTGATAGGTACTATAATTTTCAAAAATTCCTGCTTCAAAATCTTCTTCCAAAGTATCTGGTAAACCAGTCAACAATTCTTTTACCTCGTCAAATTCTTCAACAGTAAATGTTTTTGAAGGTACTGTTCCTTTTCTATATTCAGCGATTAACGCATCGGGACACAAGCAATCTAAACCTGTAGCTTTGTAATGCAATAATTGTTGTGTTGCCACTAAATGCGCAACATTCCAAGCAATATTATTTTTAAAACCTGGAGGTATTACATGAATCTGGTCTAAAGTTAGCCCTTCTAATTCTTTTAAAATTAAATTCCGTGCGATTCTTAAAACTTCGAACTGTGTCTTCATTTTTATGTTTATTTTTGTGGGAACAAAGATAATTGATTAATATGAAGAAAGTCTATTTTTTAAAAACTTGTGATACCTGTCAACGAATTTTAAAGGAAGTACCCACCGAGGAATTTGAACGACAAGAAATAAAATCTACTCCAGTCAATAGTGCACAGCTAGAAGAAATGCACCAACTTTCTGGAAGTTATAAAGCACTTTTTAATACGCGTGCAAGGCTTTGTAAAACATTAGATTTGAAAAACAAAAAAGTTACTGAAGCAGACTATAAAAAATACATACTTGAAGAATACACCTTCTTAAAAAGACCGGTTTTTATTGTGGATGCGGCTATTTTTATAGGAAACAGTAAAAAGGTAGTTGCAGCACTGAAGCTTGAGCTTACTTAATTATTTTGCAACCAAGTATTTGTTCTTAACTCCGCATTTTCTCTAATGTCTTGCCAAAATAGGTTGATGTCCCCTGCATGGTAATTCTTCACAAAATACATAAAAAAGCGCAAAGGAAACCGCGGGTTTGTGCTCCATACCAAGCCATCCGTAATCTCTATTTGTAAGGAGGCTTTATAGAGGGTATTATTGGTGTACAAAAATCCTTTGTGCTGAGAAAAAGTAGTTGTTTTAGCAGCGTCCCAAGTAATTGGGTTTGTGGTCACACTCCCTTTGAAAACATCTTTTTTTTCTGGATAATGTCCTTTTTTGAATGTATTCCACCCCACAAGTCCGTTTGTTTCTGCTGGACTCGTCATCGGTTGTATCGTTTTAAATAAATCAGGCTTCATCACCGTTCCCACAATATAGGCAGCAATTAATTTTTCCTGTAAAGGTTGGTTATCAAAAAAATCTCTTAATAAAAACTTCGCATGTGTAGAACCTTGACTGTGACTTGCAATAATGATGGGTCTTCCTTTATTGTATTTTTTCAAATAGACTTCAAATGCTTTTTTAACATCCGAATACGCAAGTAACAAGGCTCTTTTACCACCTTTGGCAAGTTCACTATAAGATCTTAAATGTGCTTGTCTATAATATGGAACATATAATTTACCCGCAGTTGTGAAGGCAGACGCTTGAAATAAAACTACCTTATTCAAAACTTTATTTTGCTGCACAAGATCTGTTATCGGTACATTCCAACGGACATCTTCTTCTTCTGTATTTAGGGTTGGATACACGTAAAAAACATCTGCTTTTAACGTATCCGTTTCTTTAGAAGCAAACTCTTTTAACCCTTCAGAATAGGTATTGGGTAAAACGGCCCAATTTATTTCATTCTCATAATTTGGAGCCGTTGGAATTTCTTTTTGTTGAAACTCTGTGACCGTATACACCGATTTACAACCCACTAAAAAAGTTAAAAAAACACAATAGCTTATTTTTTTTATCATGATCTATATACTTTTATTAAATTTTGAGCTTCTTTCTCTGCACTCCAGTTTTCAACCACTTCGGCTCTTGCCTTTTCTCCTACATATGGAATTTCATTTTTAACAGTAGCTAAAAGCAGTGTTTTTAATTCAAAAACATTCCCTGCATCTACTAAGAAACCATTTTCAGTATGGGTAATTAAAGAAGAGTGGACTCCTACGTTTTTAGTAGCAATTACATTGCATGCACAAGACATGGCCTCTGCGGTAACCAAAGAAAAACCTTCAGAAAAACTAGGCACTACTACTGCACTTGAAGCTTGGTAATAGCATTTAATATCAGGAGTTTCGTTCACAAAATACACCTGATCTTCTATCCCATGTTTTTTCGAAATCGCTTTTAACTCTACTAAAAATGAAGGTTTATCTATTTTTCCGACAATTACTATTGCCCAGTCTTTGTAATTTTTCAGAACTTTTGCAGCCTCTAGCAGCACCAACTGTCCTTTTGCTTTGCGCACTCTTCCCGCACATAAAATGAATTGTTTTTGCGTAATATTTTTTAAGCGTATGTTTTCTTTTGGAGCGAAAAAATCGATGTCTACTCCATGTCCCACTATCGTATTTTCAATACCTAATTTTTCACTCATACTTTGGATCAAGGTAACCACCTTATCCGCACTTTTCAGAAGCTTCAAGGTCAACCCGGAAGGAACTGTTTCTGCATGTTTGGTTATTATCAATTTAAATTTCGCTCCTAAAAAACGAAAAAACAACAAGCGAATCATTTCATTATTCCTGTGGCAATGCACCACCACTTCTTTATTAGAAAATAAAATTTTCAATAGTTTTACAGTAGAAATATATCTTCCTTTCGCACCATAGCCATAGAGGTAGGTATCATATTTTACATCAAAAAAAGGAAGGACATTTTCCACACTCCTGGTAATACCGGTAATTCGTTTGTGAAAATGTGTATGAATTAATACAGGTTTCAAGGGCTTGTTTTTAAGAGAACCTACGTTCGATAATCGTCATAAAACGAATTTCTAATGCTTCATGATTTTTCCAATCATAATCTGGCTTTACCATTTTATTAATAAATTTCTTAGCTTCTTTTTCAGTTTTAAAACTATTTAACTGTGAGACCACTCTGTTAAAATCTTCTTGACTGCCGTCAAATAAATTCTTCACAAAAACAATTCTATCATTTAGGTCAATTTGAATATTTGCCTGTAATTTATCATTTAAAGACGTGGGTTTTAAAGGCTCAAAAAGATCTGCAATCAAATCTACAGAAATAACATCTTCTAATTCCTCCTCTAAAGTTAAGGCAGGAGTTTCCACGATCTCCGTATCCGCCTCTTCCGAATCTATTGCCGTGGTGTCTTCAAAAATAAGATTTTCTAAGGCATCAAATGGCTGTTCTATCACAGGAGCTGTTTCAACTTCTTCCAATGGCGCGACGAAATCTTCCTTTTCACTTTCTGGGGTAACCACTTCGTTGGATTCTGCTTCCTGCGCTTCCTCTTCCACCTCTTCTTCAGAGGAGCTGTTTCCAACTTCCGGTGCTATTTGCTTATTTTCAACTTCTTTTTCAACTTCTAATGGTGCAGTTGCTAGCTGTTCGATAACCGTTTCTATTTCTTCGATTGCGGCTAACTCAGCTGCAATATATTTTTTATTTTCGTATGCCTTTTTAACAACCGCTGTTAGTTCTTCTTTCGTATCCTTTAGGTTGGGCGTTGCATTTACATACTCTTCAACAAATGCTAAAACTGATAATTTTTCATAAATCTCCTGTGCTTTTTGCTTTAACAAGAACACATTTTCCTTATTTTTCATCTGTAAAATGCTGTGTGCTAAACTCATTAAATCAGTTTCCAGTTTTTTGTGCATAAGTTGTAAGTTGAAGTTATTTTTTAGCCGTAAATTTTAATAAATTTGTGAAACAGCAAAGTAATACAAAATTTAAAATTTTAAAGCCTAAAAATACGAAATGTTTCTTGAAAATACAGTAAATCATACAGAACAATTTGGTTGGATTGAAGTAATCTGTGGCTCGATGTTTTCCGGTAAAACAGAAGAACTTATTAGACGTTTAAAGCGTGCGCAGTTTGCAAAACAACGTGTAGAAATTTTCAAACCTTCTTTGGATACTCGGTATGACAATGACGAAGTAGTCTCTCATAATGACAATAGAATTCGCTCTACTCCGGTTCCTGTGTCTTCTAATATTCGCTTGTTGGTAAATGATGTGGATGTGGTTGGCATTGATGAGGCCCAGTTTTTTGATGATGAAATTGTTGCCGTGTGCAATGATTTGGCGAATAGCGGAATTCGCGTAATTGTTGCGGGTTTAGACATGGACTTTAAAGGCAATCCTTTTGGTCCGATGCCAGCTTTGATGGCAACTGCCGAATATGTAACCAAAGTGCATGCAGTATGCACCCACACTGGAAATTTAGCACATTATAGTTTTAGAAAAGCACAAAATGACAAAATTGTCATGCTTGGAGAGATGGAAGAATATGAGCCTTTGAGCAGGGCTGCTTATTACAAAGCATTGCAGCAGCAAAAAGAAGCGAAACTCCCCCCTAAAGATGCCAATACAAGTGTAACCGATATCGAATAACAATTCGCCACAAATGAACAATCACGTTACTGTTTTAGAAATTGATGGAAAAGCCTTGGAGCACAACCTCAACTATTTCAAAGGGAAGTTACAAACGGCAACCAAAGTACTAGCGGTTGTAAAAGCTTTTGGCTATGGAAGCGATGGCGTTCAAGTAGCTCGGTTTTTAGAACACAAAGTAGACTACTTTGCAGTTGCCTATACCCATGAGGGGGTTGCTTTGCGTGAAGCAGGAGTTCAAACTCCAATTTTAGTATTACACCCACATCTTCAGAATTTACAGGCGATCATTGATTTTCAATTAGAGCCTGGCTTGTATAATTTCACTATTTTTAATGCGTTCTTAAAATTAACGCGTGAAAAATCTCTTGACCAGTATCCCGTTCATTTAAAATTTAATACTGGCTTAAATCGATTGGGCTTTTCAGCAGCAGCGATTCCAGAAATTTTAATGCATTTAAAAGCGCCTACTGCTTTAAAAATACAGTCGTTATTTTCACATTTAGCTGCGAGTGAAGACGCAGCAGAAAAAGCGTTCACTTCTAATCAAATTGAGCAATTCACCGCAATCAAAGAAGCTGTTTGTGCAGCTTTAGCGTACACCCCCATGCTGCATCTTTTAAATACGTCTGGCGTTGTAAATTACCCTCAAGCACAGTTTGATATGGTTCGAATTGGGATTGGTTTGTATGGCTTTGGAAATGACAAAAAAGAAACAGCGCAGTTAAAAAATACACACAATTTAAAGTCAATCATTTCTCAAATCCATCCGATTGCACCTGGAGAAACTGTTGGTTATAATAGAGCTTTTGCAGCCAAAGCGGCTACAAAAACAGCTACCATTCCTATTGGACATGCAGATGGTTTGTCTCGGCGGCTGGGAAATACAAAAGGATTTGTTCGCATACAAAATCAAGATGCTCCAATTATTGGAAATGTATGCATGGATATGATCATGGTAGATGTTACCCATATTGATTGTAATGAAGGGGATGCAGTCATTGTCTTTAATACGCAAGAGATGATCCAACATATTGCGGATATTTCTGAAACGATTGTCTATGAGACACTCACAGCAATTTCACCTCGGGTTCATAAAACACTCAAGACATAATTTTTAAAATTTAATCCTTATTTTTCATTGCTGCACAGCGTTCAGCATCTAATAAATTGGGAAATATCTAATGTTCAGCCTTCAAAAGAAGTTCTTTTGGCAAGCTAAAAGCACCGCGTTTTATTTCCCAAACCTTAGAAATTTGAGAAACCTTCAATTCTGAATACAGATGCGGAAAGCGTCCACTGCGATGGTCTTCTGGAAATGGCAGTTCAAATACCAAGGCCTCTTTAAATTCATTTTTTTTAAGTTCGAGTAACAGCAGTGTTTCATAGTCCTCGAAAAAGAAGGATAAGGTAGCCGCTAACTGGGCCGCCGTTGAAAGGTGAACAAAGCCATCTTTTTCATCAATAGACGTTTTAATACATCCAATTTCTTGTGCCTTTTCCCATTGTTTTTTAGTCAATATTTTATAAGTGTCTATGCTCATAGTATCCTTTTCTTTGTACATCCTTTGCGTTTACAAAAATAAGGCTAAAAATGAAAACAATAAGCGCTTGTTCCTCTGATATTATTTATTATTTCAACTAAAAAACTACAGGATTGCAGTACAATTTAAAGCACCTGCATCCCTAAAAATAAATAGGGGTTACAGGTGCTTAAATGAAGTGTTAAAAGCAGAGAACAGCTGTTTTACCATCGCATTCTTCTACAAAGAAGCCTTTCTGCTGCTCTTTTTAGAAATCACGAACTTATTTCGCTCTTTTCATGGTTGCTGTTGCAATGATTTGAAGGCCTTCTGGTCCTTTTACGATATATTTATACTCGAACGTATCCTTGTCATTTGGCAATAGATTTAATTCCCAAGAGTCTACATACGTGTCTTTACCTGCCGTTAAACCTGACGTATTCACATCGGTCTGAATTGATATAACTCCAGCTTTGTTGCTTTGTAGAGTCCCCACTGGCTTGTTTTGGAGTCCGCAATAATGCGTTGAATGTAAGCGATTATTTTGCAGGTTAAAGATGGTGAGCATTTCCATTCCATCTTCGTCACTCTCCTCTAATAAGGCACTTCCAGCGGCTCGTATGCTGTACTTTAAAGTGAACTTCACTGAGCTCCCATTTGTTTTATTTAAAATCCCTACCCACTCACCTTCCAGCGTTTTTAATGCTTCAAAAGTATTGGCGTCACTTGGTGCGTTTACATTTCCAAAAAAGGAAAATAACATACATGATATTCCTACTAAATAGTTCATAATTTTTTTGTTTTAGAGTATTCTTACTACTGTTTTTGAATTTTCATAAACAGCTCGACATTATATGTGTTATTCGCTAACTATCCGCTCATTAACAGAAAATTCCTGTACTTTCCCATTTACAATTAAAGCATCGTGTACTTGGTTTAACTTCAAGGTATCCCCCTCTACAAGTAGGCTTAAATTATGTCCAGAAGTAACCCATTGTTTTACCACTCCTTCTTTTGTTGTAAACGTATTGGCGATTAGAAAATTGGTGGTCCATTTTGGATTGGCATCACTTTCAAACCAATTTTTTAAAAAATTAAGATGCTCCTCTGAACTTTTAAAAACCTTTCCTTTTGCTCCTTTAACTTTAAACCCTTTTTCAGCATTCAAGCTTTGAATGGTCTGCAAGTCTTTCTCATTATGCGCTTTAATATATTGCTCCCAAACTTGAACGTTCGCCAAGTCTCCTGCAAAAAGCGGTGCCTTTACACCTTCGCTAATATCATACCCTATTATTTCTGGAACCACTTCTTTTGTTGGTTGTTGACAACTCACTAGGAGCACTAAAAGTGCCAATACTGTTAAATTTTTCATATGTTCATCGATTTATAATTGAGCACTAAAAATAGGCAAAATAACTATTAGTTTCAAATTAAAATTATTTTATCAAACATCCCTTTATAGTTTCGATAATCCGAAGTGTGATTGTTCCTCTGAGCAGCGTATAGAAAGTAACAACATTTCTTCTGTTGGGATGTAATGGCTTACTTTAATAATGGCTTTTACTGAGATTAAAACCCATATTCAATTCGACGATCGTTACAAAGGTCATTTTAAAATAATTCTGATACGGGTTTGCTAAAAGTTGTTGTAAAGTAGAAATCCTGTTAACAGAAAAACTCTTGCCAAATATGACAAGAGTTTTTTTTAATTCGCAGACAGCGGTGTATCGCTTACGCTAATATCAGTTCAGACAACTCCTCAACAAAGTTCAGGTAGTCTGCTTTTCTTTTTTCTTCAAATAAGGTACGGCTGTTTGAAAAGTCCTCTTTGAGGGCTATTTGCGACGCATCTAAAGTAGCTTCATCTATAGAATCGATAGAAAACATGTACATCTCCATGATAATAGGTAAAACTAAGAGGCCAGCACTTGTTGCTATGTAACGTGTACTTTTCTTTGTTCCATTAGGATCTAATTTTCTAAGCAGATCTGACTCTACTAGGAACTTCAATCTACTTGCAAGAATATTGGTTGCTATCTTCTCTTTAGAGCTTTTAAACTCTTTAAATCTGCATTTTTTATGCAAAATAACATCTCTCATGATTAACAAAGACCATTTGTCACCTAAGATTCTTACAGATTCAGCGATCGCGCAGGTGCGTGGAGCCTTTACTTTTTTTGTTTGTAAACTATTAAAACTCATAATTTTTGGGGGTTTGTATAAATTTATTGTACAAAGGTATAGTAATAATACAACAAGTTGCAGTATTCAAGTAAAAGATTCTTACTAATTGCTATAAAGGAGCCTGTTTGCGTAATAAAAATTCCTTAAAATTCAATTTCGGGTAAATACCTCATTCTAAATATAAATCAAAAAAACACTTCTTTTAGACAACTAATTATGTAGGTTTGTTTGAACAAAGTCTATTTTTCAGGATGGTGTCTCAAAAGAGCTGTTTGTAAAAGCAATGCGTTTTTTCACTCAGAACTAAAGTCACACGATTGTGAAAAAAATCTTATTTATAAACCACTAATAATAATTAAAATGAAAAACACAACATTCACAAGGAACACCTTTCAGGTAAAAGCGATTGTATGCAGTATTTTTTTAAGTAGTACGTTATTTTTAAATGCACAATCTGCTGGTATTTTTTCAGGAACAGGAGAAAATAACGGAAAATCATTTTCAATGGGAACGGACGCTGCTACAGCTACTGTTCAAAAAATAGCCAAAGCTTACAGTGCGAAAGACGTAGACTTACTCATGACAAACTACAGTGAAGAGTTTGCAAAGAATGCGTATGAAGGAAACAAAAAATGGTTGGAATCTATGACTACAATTGTAATGGATCCTTACATGATAATTCCTGTTAAAATGGAAGGTTCTGAAGATACGATGGTATTGACTTGGTCTGTAGAAGACAGAAACAGTGCAAATGGCTCAAAAGAAAAACTAAATCTTATGGAAATTTTCACGGTTGGCAAAGACCACAAAGTAAATAATTTCTCACAGTGGGTTCGGAAACCAGAAACCAATGAATTTGGCTTGAACTACGGTGGAAAATTTATTGGTGATGGTACTTCAGAATACAGTGGAAGTGCATTGGTTTTCTCAAACCGTGGTGAAGTTGAAGCAATTGAAAAATTAGTTGAAAACTACAATAAGATGGATGGAAAAGCCTGCGCTACTGCTTTTACTAAAGACGCGGTATTGGTCGATTCTGAAGGAAACAAATACATCTTAGATGACGCTACTTGGGCTGCTACTTTTAACGATTACAAAGAAGTGTCTTGGAAAATATCAGGAATCCTTCCTGTAAAAATTCAAAACACAGATCCAGAGTCGGGAGTAACAGTATACTCAAGAGAAAAGAGAGTTTTTAAAGATGGAACCGTTTGGGAAAAAGAGCTTGTAGAGCAGTTTTACTTTAACATGGACGGTAAAATTTCTAAAGTCGATCAATATGCAAGAAATATTCCTAAAAAATAAGAAGAACACACTTCTGTTTTAAATACAAAACCCCAACCGACACCGGTTGGGGTTTTTTTATGCATTCTTTAAAAGTAATTTTTCCGAGGCACCTCTTATTTGCAGGTACCAATCCGCTTTAGACCAGTGCTTTTTTCAAAGCTGCTAACTCCACTCCTAACTCGGTAAACATATTTATAATACTACTTAGTTTCAATTCGTGCTCTTCATATTCTTGGGTATTGATACTGCAGGTAAACTTCCACAATTCTAATACCTCTGCCACAGGAACTTCATACGATTGATAACTGGTATTGTCTGGCTTCAATAAAAAAGACTGCTTCTCTTCTACCCGATTTTCTAATCTTTTGTAGGTCATTCCGTCGTCTTTTGTAACCACAATATAAGAACAGCCACTTTTTGCTTGTTTGATGTCCTCCACAAATTCTGCCACCACATAAGAACCGTCTTTCATTGGCAGCATGGAATCTCCTTTTATAGGAAAAGCCCGGTGTTTTCCGGTAGGTAAAAAAGGCAGTTTAATTTTTTCTAACTGCTCTATGTATTCAGGATCGTCGTAGCCTAATAGATACCCAGCAGATGCTTTTGCAGGAATTACCTCTATGAGGTTTTCATTGTCCTGATCTACTACAATAGGAAACAAGACTCTTTTGTTCCCAACATCTATAAAAGAAACATCTTTTGCTTTTGTCAAATCGTTTTTAATAATGATGTCTATAGGGATTCTGAAGTAGGCAGAAAAATCAATTAAAAAATCAATAGTAGGCGAAGACCGGTTCTCTTCATAAGAACTGATTCTTGATCGTGTTACCGATAATTCTTCTGCTAAAGATTCTTGTGTTAATTTCTTTAGCCCTCTTAAATGTTTAATGTTTTTTGATAAATTATTCATAATGCTACAATATTGAGCAACAAATGTACGAATTTGTAGCTAATTTTGTACTGTGGAAAAAAATATTTTACATCTCGATTTAGACACTTTTTTCGTCTCTTGTGAGCGATTGATTGACAGCAGGTTACAAAAAAAACCACTGTTGGTTGGTGGTACTGGAGACCGTGGTGTTGTAGCTGCTTGTAGTTACGAAACAAGGCGATTTGGGGTACATTCTGGCATGCCTATGAAGATTGCTAAAAGGCTATGTCCGGAGGCAATTACAATTAGAGGAGATACAGGTACCTATTCTAAATTCTCAAATTTAGTGACCGAAATTATCAAAGAAAAAGTACCCATTTTCGAAAAGGCAAGTATTGATGAATTCTATGCAGATCTTACAGGCATGGATGCTTTTTTTGGAAGCTACAAGTATGCTTCTGAATTGCGTCAGAAAATTATCAAAGAAAGCGGATTGCCTATTTCTTTTGGGATGTCTCAAAATAAAATTGTTTCTAAGGTTGCTACTGGAGAAGCGAAACCGAACAATCAATTGTTGATTGATGCAGGTTTTGAAAAAGATTTTCTAGCACCTTTATCGATTCGTAAAATTCCATCCGTAGGAAATAAAACCTATCAAACATTGCGGAATCTTGGTGTAGATAAAATAAAAGTGATTCAGGAAATGCCTTTAGAAATGATGATTAGTGTTTTGGGAGCCAATGGAAAAACGATTTGGAAACGGGCAAACGGCATCGACAACCCACCTATTATTGCTTTTCACGAACGCAAGTCTTTATCCACAGAAAGAACCTACAACAAAGATACCATTGATATGGTAAAACTAAAAGCAACCTTATTTGCAATGGCAGAAAACTTGGCCTATCAATTAAGAAAAGGCGACAAACTAACGGGTACTTTAAGCGTAAAAATTCGGTATTCAGATTTCAATACCTACAGCAAACAAATAAAGATTCCGTATACAAGTGCAGATCACATTATAATTCCTGCCGTTTTAGAATTGTTTAAAAAATTGTATCAAAGACGCTTGCTCATTCGATTGGTTGGTGTGAAGGTCTCTGATATTGTTAGTGGTAATTATCAAATTAATCTTTTTGATGATACCGCACAAATGTTAGATCTGTACAATGCTATGGATACCGTTCGGAGTAAATATGGTGAATTGAGTATTATGCGAGCCTCTGCAATGGGTGCAAAATCTATTGGACGGTTTAGCAATCCGTTTAACGGAGAACCACCACTTATTTTAGCACACAGAAAGCAATAATTTAATGTATCTAAACTGTCATTCTTATTATTCATTGCGCTACGGAACCTTTTCTGAAGTTGCCTTGTTGGAGCTTGCTGTAGCAAATAATATAGATATGCTGGCACTTACAGACATCAACAATACCTCTGCTTGCATGCACTTTATTCAACAAGCAAAAAAACACCACATCCAACCTGTTGTTGGTGTTGATTTTAGAAATGGCAATACACAACAGTTTGTTGCACTCGCAAAAAACAATACTGGATTTGAAAACATCAACAGGTATTTGTCTTCTTTTTTAGAATCTAAAACGTCTATTCCAGACAAACCAACCTACTTAGAAGATGTCTGTATCATTTACCCTTTTGAAAAAGTATTGGAATTGAATCTTACGTCTTTTGCTACAAATGAATTTATTGGTGTTTCTATTGCTGAGATTAACAAATTGCGTTTCTCCTATTTAAAAAAGTTTGAAGACAAAATTGTAATTCAGCAGCAAGTAACGCTTCGTAATAAAAGAGATTTTAATGCACACCGCTTGCTGCGTGCGATTGCAAATAATATGTTGCTAAGCAAATTACCAACCACAGAGGAGTGTTTAGAAACAGACCGCATGCATACTGCCAAAGATTTAGAGGAATCTTTTAAAGAATTTCCGTTTATAATTGCAAACACAAAAAAACTATTACAACAGTGCACGGTCCACTTTGGATATGATATTGCACGTGAAAATCAGAATTTAAACTTGTATTATGGCAGTTTTGAACAAGACTGTAAAATATTGGTACAACTGTGTACTGATAAGATGCATAATAGGTATCCAAACCCTACAGAAAAAGTACATGCCCGACTTCAAAAAGAGCTGAAGGTAATTCTCGAGTTAAAGTTTGTTTCCTTTTTCTTAATCAATTATGATATTATCAGCTATGCGAAAAAAAACAACTTTTTTCATGTGGGTAGAGGAAGTGGCGCCAATAGCATTGTTGCCTATATTCTTGGCATTACAGACGTAGATCCTGTGGAATTGGATTTATATTTTGAGCGATTTATCAATCCCTTTAGAGCTTCTCCCCCAGATTTTGATATTGATTTTTCTTGGAAAGATAGAGATACAGTAACGCAGTATATTTTTAATAGGTTTGACAATGTTGCTTTATTAGCCACTTACAATACCTTTAAATACAGGGCTGTTGTTCGGGAATTAGGAAAAGTGTTTGGGTTGCCAAAAGAAGAAATTGATAAATTGAGTACAGGTGCTGCCGATAACAAATTAGATGATATTTCTAAGCTAGTTTTAAAATACGGAAAATTAATCGAAGGTTTCCCTAATTATGTAAGTGTCCATTCTGCAGGAATTTTAATTTTAGACAAACCCATTCATTATTATTCAGCCACTAGTTTACCTCCAAAAGGATTTCCTACCGTTCAGTTTGATATGAATATTGCCGATGAGGTGGGAATTTTTAAGTTTGATATTTTAGGCCAACGTGGCTTGGCAAAAATAAAAGATGCGCTACAAATTATCAAAGAAAATAATCCGGATGCTCCTGAAATTGATATTACCGACATTGAAAGTTTTAAAAATGACATCAATATTAATAACCTTTTAAAAAGTGGTGGGGCTATTGGAGCGTATTATGTAGAATCTCCTGCAATGCGTGGATTGATGCAAAAACTACAAACGCAAGATTATTTAGGTTTGGTTGCTGCAAGTTCTATTATAAGACCTGGTGTTTCTGGTTCTGGAATGAAAGAGGAATTTATAAAAAGACATCGGTTTCCAGAAAAAAGAAAAGAAGCACATCCTATTTTACTAGAAATTATGCCAGAGACCTACGGTGTAATGGTGTATCAAGAAGATGTCATGAAAGTAGCAAATCAGTTTGCCGATCTAAGCTTGGGAGAGGCAGATGTTTTGCGGAGAGGGATGAGTGGTAAATATAGATCTGTTGAAGAATTTAAAGCTGTTGAAGACAAATTTGTTTCCAATTGCAGGAAAAAAGGACATGCAGACCCGTTAATTTTTGAAGTTTGGAATCAGATTAAAAGTTTTGCAGGCTATGCTTTTGCAAAAGGACATTCTGCTTCCTATGCGGTAGAAAGTTACCAGAGTCTCTTTTTAAAGTGCTACTACCCTATTGAGTTTATGACGGCAGTTTTAAATAATGGTGGTGGTTTTTATTCGGCAGCACATTATATTCATGAAGCTAAAATGTGCGGTGCCACCATCACACTTCCTTGTATTAATAATGGCGATCATGGGAATACAGTCAAAGGAAAAACAATTTATTTAGGGTTTGGATATCTTAAAAATTTAGAGTCTTTGTTAGTGCAACGGTTTTTAACGGAACGTCAATTATCTGGTCTTTTTCTCTCTATGGACGATTTTATAGCGCGTGTTGCTATTTCCATAGAACAGCTTACTGTTTTAATTCGTATTGATGCATTTCGTTTTACCAACAAGCAGAAAACTACGCTTCTTTGGGAAGCTACCTTTAAATTAAATGCTACAAAGTCCAAGCAGACACAACCCCAGGTAAAATTGTTTCAATTACAGCAGCAAAATTTTGAAATCCCCAAATTACATACCCATTGGTTAGAAAATGTATATGATGAAATGGAGTTGTTGGGTTTTACCATTCACAACTATTTTTCGTTGGTTACAGACCCCTTTCATCCGCATATAAAAGCAAAACAGATGTCTGAATTTTCAAATAAAAAAGTGGTCTTATATGGCCAGTTGGTTGCCACTCGTTTTAATAAGACTTCACAAGGAAAGCTGATGCGTTTGAGTACGTTTATTGATGCGGAAGGACAGTATTTTGATGCGGTCCATTTTACAGACGTTGTGCAACAATATCCTATAAACGGCATGGGGATTTATGGCTGTTATGGGACCATTACCAATCGCTTTGGTTTCTGTAGCATGAACGTTCTTAAATCTAAAAAAATGAGTATTGCAGGAGACCCTAGGCACTGATTATCAAATAAAAAGCTTAAATTTATGTCATATACCCCCATGAAAAAAATAACTTTAAGTACCGCTAAACATCGGACAAAAAACGTACTCTCCATTCGGTTTGCATATGACGAGGAGCTAAAAAAGCATCTTAAAAATCTTGACAATGTTTTTTGGAGTAGCACCATGCGTTGTTTTTATATGGAGCGCTCTTTAGAAAACATAGGAATTATTGTTACCCATTTTAAAAACCCTAAGTGGACTGTTGTTTTTTCTAAATTGCACTCTTTTATTGATAAAAGTAGCGTCTCAGAAAAGAGAAATTCACATTTAATAGCTAACATACCGGCGTCTCATACCTTAGATTTACAAAAATTTAAAAAATGGTTGCTTCAAAAACGATTGAGTGCAAGCACGGTATATACCTATGTAGACCTTACTACAATTTATATTAGATATGCCCTCTCAAAAAAAGCTGATTTGTTCTCTAAGAAAACGGTAGCGGCTTTTAACTATGATTATATTTTCATACCCAATAAATCAATTTCCTATCAAAATCAGTTTATCAGCGGCGTAAAGAAATTTTTTGAATACAAAGGATATGCTTACGAGGCAATCCCTATTGAAAGACCTCGAATAGAAAAGAAATTACCCATTATATTAAGTGGCAACGAAATAAAAGTCATTTTTAGCACAATTACCAACTTAAAACACAAAGCACTTTTAAGTCTGCTGTATTCTGCTGGCTTACGAATTGGTGAAGCTATTGCTCTAGAAATAACTGATATTGACAGTCAGCGAATGCTTATTCATGTTCGGCAGGCAAAAGGAAAAAAAGACAGGTATACTCTTTTGTCTACTGTTTTTCTAAAAATATTAAGAGATTATTACGTTGCTTACAGACCCAAGAAATATTTATTTGAAGGTCAAAACGGAGGTACATACAGCTATACAAGTGCGCAAAAAGTATTAAAAAATGCCTTATTTAAAGCAGGCATTACCAAGAAAGCCACCTTGCATTCCTTACGACACAGTTTTGCGACCCACTTACTAGAAAAAGGGAC